>SAMEA104315425__coassemble_782_pt1 | contig 22196 bp, 22 predicted proteins | sample SAMEA104315425__metabat2_low_PE_033 | metagenome-assembled genome bin SAMEA104315425 (sample SAMEA104315425) | gut metagenome | biome: Monkey gut; feature: monkey-associated habitat; material: faeces | place: China | collected 2013
GCACATTCGGAGAACCTGAGCAACCTGAGAACCCTTAGAAACTTGAGCAACTTGTCATCACTAGCGGAATCATGTCTACTAATGCAAATCCTTAACTTAACAAGTATTACACAATTAGATTATTTTGTGCATTATGGATGCATGAACCACTATGAATTGGTAAAAAAGGATTTCAGAGTTATGCATTTGGACTCTGAAATCCTTTTTTGTTGCTTGAAGTGGATATTTTGCGATGTTACAATGAAATTGTATAAAATTGTTTTTAGGATTGGAAACGTCTGGAAAAATCCGAAAAGGTTACAGGTTGCTTAACTTTCTTAGGTTGCTTGGGTTCTTCCTATGTGCCACTATTCGTAACCGTCATTTCGACCGGTCGTATTTGTACTTGGTGGTACAGGTGCATTGAAATGAGATGCGCCCCTGAGTGGAGAAATCTTAACAGCATTAGCGGTAAGGGCTTAAGGAAACATGTCATTACGACTCGCTTTACGTGATGACACTAACGTTTATAGGCACATTCGACGAATCTGAGCAACCTGAGCAACTTGAGTAACCTACGCAACCTATATTTCAAAGGAGTAACATATGGAACCAAATGTTGTCACCAAAGTGGTGACCGATGAATTGTCTATCACTGCTCGGGTGATGAATGGCATCAAAGAGTTTGCCATGACCCGTGGTATTGATTTCGTGGAAGCCATTATTATTTTTATTGTGGGATACATCTTTTGCCGGTATATCCGGCGGGCGGTGGATCATATCTTGACCAAGAGCAACATCGACCCTTCGGCCAAAACCTTCATTGAAGAAATCATCTTTTTCTTCTGCCTGGCTATTGTAGCTATCGTCGCTTTAGGAACCGCGGGCATTGGCAATGGTACGCTGGCTGCTGCATTCGGTGGTATTGGTTTGGCCATCGGCTTGGGCTTAAAGGATAATATTGGCAATGTAGCTTCCGGAATTTTCATTTTGATTTTCCGCCCCTTCCAAGTGGGAGATTACATCCAGGTAGATGCCAACCAGGGCACGGTGACGGATATCAGTATCATGTACACCATGCTTTCTACTTTGGGAAACCAGCGGATTGTGATACCGAATTCCTCTTTGACTAGTAAAGTCATCAAAAACTTTTCTGCCAATGATATCCGCAACGTAGAAATGACCCTCGATGTGGGCTATGATACCAATCTGTCCCAGTGCGTGGCCCTGTTGAAACAACTTTTCACCGATGACCCCTATGTGGTGGATAAAGAAAAATTGGTGGTCTATGTGAGCGGTATGGCCGATTCCTCCATTCGTATTTACGTCCGTGCCTCCGTGGACCGGACCAAGTATTTTGAAGCGCAGAATGAACTGTATATCAAAGTGAAAGAAGCCTTCGATAAAGCGGGCATCGATATCCCCTATCCACAACTGGTGGTACATAAAGGCAATTAGGAATTAGGAATGAGGAATTAGGAATGGTGGCGGTGCCTAGCGCATAAGGTTAGCCCTTTGGGCGGGTTATACTCTGACATATGGCTAGTGTCATTTGAGCAGATACCAAAAGTGACAAGGTTATAAAAGGTTATGGTAATATCGTTTTTACATAACCCTTTATAACCCTTTGACTTTTTGTTTCAGCTGATTGTTAGAAATAAGAAGTTTGATAAGTTATAACCTGCCCGAAGGGCTAACCTTTTTAATTCCTTCTATTTGACACCGTCATTGTCTCATGCTATAATCCGAATTAATAACAAAAGCCTTTGATCAGGAAGAGTAGGATAGAAGTGCTGTTTCAGGGAGCCGGCGGATAGTGAAAGTCCGGTGCAGTGATCTATGTGAATGGGCCTGTGAGGTGCCTTCTGAGCCAAGTTGGGGTAGGATGAGCCGGAGATCTGCCGTTATAGATACGAGTTGGGTCATATGACCAACTAGGGTGGTACCGCGGAAATAGAGTCCTTTCGTCCCTTTGCTTTATGCAGAGTGGATGAAAGGATTTTTTGTTGTAGTATACAGTTAACTGTTAACTAGTAAATAAGGAGGAATCAGGGATGGAGCAAGTGAAAGATGTATCCAAGCTAGTCTTTATCAAAGCGAGAGGGGGACGTTTCCGCTGGCTGACTATTTCTACATTGATGCTGGCCATCGGCATGCTGCTGCACCTGGTTTCCCCATCGGTGGCAGGGTTCACACCGAACTGGATGATTGCCACTTACGTGGTAGCCATTCTTCTTACCAAGCCGACCTATAAGCAGTGTCTCGGTATTTGCATGGTAGCCGCACTGATGGAAGTTTTCACCAGTAAATCCGCTTTTCCTTACGGTGATTTTGCTTCTGAATTTTTCGGCGCTTATGTGGCAGGTTTCTTTGCCCATGCGGTGCCGCCCATTAAAATCGGAAAATTTTCTCTTCGCCCCGCCATTGCTGGTTTTGTGACCACCTTGGTATCTGGATTTACTTTTGTTTCCATTTTGACCTTGGTCATGGGGATTCCTATGAAAGTGTATCTCTATGGCATGCTTCCTATGGTTTTCTTCATTGGTATTGGCAATGGCATCATCACACCATTCCTATATTTCCCCGCTCTTCGGTTGTTCAAATCTATGCACTACATGGCAGAATCCGATGTGGAAGATAGTGACCATAGCACCTATGATTTGAAGCAGTCCCAAGAAGGCGTTATCAGTGTGGAGCACCTGACCTATACCTATCCATTTTCTACTGCCCCTGCTTTGAAGGATGTATCCTTGGCAGCAGAGAAGGGCGATTTCCTTGTCATCACTGGACCCAATGGTGCAGGCAAAACTAGTCTCCTCATGTCCATGGCAGGTGCCATTCCGCATTACTATGGGGGCACCATGGAAGGTATGGTATTTACAGACGGAAAAGCAGTGACCCAGCATACCATCGCTGACTTGGCATCGTCTATCGGCGTCATTCTTTCGGACTACAAAGCCCAGATTGTCACCATGACGGTGGGCGAAGAAATGGCATTTACTTTGGAAAATCATGGATTTCCGCCGGATGAAATTCGCCGCCGTTCCAAAGAAGCACTGGCGAAAGTGCATTTGGATGGATTGGAAGAAAGAAAAGTGTCTACTCTGTCCGGCGGCCAGTGCCAGCGTCTGGTGACTGCAGCAGTGCTGGCAGAAGAACCGCAAGTATTGATTTTCGATGAACCGACGTCCGCTTTGGATCCAGAAGGGATTCGTGAATTTTACGAAATGGTGGGAGAGCTGAACCAGAAAGAAGGACTCACGGTCATCGTAGCAGAACATCATCTGGAAGCGGCACTTCCCTATGCGACGAAATTTGTTCTTATGAACCAAGGAGAAATCATCAGTCAGGGCACACCAGAAAAAGTCATGCGGTACATGTATGATGAAAATGTATACCAGGAAGCCATTCCAGATATGTACAAAGCCCAGCTGGAACTGGAATCGGTAGGCATTTCTTTTGACACCCCATTTTTGAATATCACAGACGCTGAGAAATCGGTGGTTCGTTCTTTTGAAGAAGGAGGCAGAGACCATGCTTGAATTATTTCATGTCACATTCCGTTATGGAAAAAATCTGCCTATCGTACTAAATGATATTTCCCTGGCCTTTGACAAGGGGGAATGTATCGCTGTGACGGGACGTAATGGCAGCGGAAAAACCACGGTGACTCGCCTGTTGACTGGACTGGAAAAGCCCACCGAAGGGACCGTTCGCTATGATGGCACCGATGTGACCAAAGAAGAACCGTCTGATAGAAGTCGTTTCATTGGTTACGTATTTCAACAGCCGGATCGGCAAATGTTCATGTCCACCGTGCGAGAAGAAATCGCTTTCGGTCCTTACCAGCAGGGCATGCGAGGCGTAGAACTGGATGAAGCGGTGGAACAGGCTATGAAAGATACAGATACCACCGGCTTGGCGGACCAGTATCCACGAATTCTCTCCCGTGGCGACCAGCAGCGAGTGGCTATCGCATCGGCATTGGCTATGAAAACAGAATACCTGGTACTGGACGAACCCACCAGCGGGCAAGATGGAAGAGAAAAACAGCGCCTCATGGACTTGATGGAAAAGTTGAAAGAAAAAGGGATCACCATCATTCTGGTTACCCATGATATGGACATCGTAGCGAAAAATTGTGACCGCGTCATCGTCATCGCCAATCATCAAGTGGCGTTTGATGGGAAACCGGAAGAATTATTCTCCGCCGCCAACCGGCCTGAAGATTGGGGCCTGGCGTATCCACCGTCAGTTTTGCTGGGAAGAAAACTTCCTGGTAGTCCCTATTGCAAAGATATGAATGCCTTTTGCCGTGCGGTGTATCAACTGAAAGGAGGGGTCATCGAATGAGAAATCTAGTGCCGTTGACAAAAATTCTGCTCACCTTTGGGACCGCTGTATGGGCCATTGTGCTGCAGAAACCAGAAAGTTTGGGTTACCTCTGCCTGCTGGAACTGCTCATTTTGGCCGCCTCCAGTGAACTTTTGAAAAATATCAAAGCCCTGGTGATGCTTGTTATTTTTGCTGCCTTCCTGGGATTGGTGGAATACATCGGCGGTGGCAGCCAAGAAGAATGTATCGTGGCAGCCCTTCGTATGCTGGGCATGACCATCATCTTCATCTACTTGTTGATGACCGTGAAACTGCAGGACCTGACCGCCTCCATGGTGCGGCAGCTGAAAGTGCCCTATGAATACGCCTTCATGTTCACCGCAGGACTTCGATTCATTCCGGACTTCATTGAAGAAAATAAAGCCGTTGCAGAAGCCCAGGCCTGCCGAGGATTGGCGGTGAAAGGCAATTTCTTTAAACAAGTGAAACGATACATGTCCATCGTTCGTCCCCTGATGCTTCGCTCTTTAGGCCGCAGTGAAGTGATGGCCCTCTCCTTGGAACTTCGCGGATTCGGTGGCTCCCAGCGCACCTTCATGGAAAGCGTGGCGCCGAAAGGAAAAGATTTCCTTATCATGGCTGTGACCTTCCTCATCACCGTGGCAGTGATTTTTGGTAGAGCGAAATATGGGATGTAAAGCAGTTAGCTGTTAACTGTTAACTGTCAACCATCAACTAAAATAAAAAACGTCGAGAGTTGCAAAAGATTCTCGACGTTTTTTATTTGTGACTTTCTGGTGATATGGGTATAATGAAAGAAAATTGGCTTTTAGTGCTGCTGGTTGTTAGTTGTTTGTTGTTGGGGTTAAACAACTAACAACCAGCAACCAACAACACGCAATAAGGAGAATGCAATGACAGCTTATATCATGATTTGTCTCACTATAGTGGAAGCTTTTATTTTGGTACGTTATGGCTCTCAGTGGATTGATAGGTTATACGAAAAAAGAAAAGATATACTTACCTTTCCGGATGCCATTGAAAAAAGAAGGAAATATAGGAAATCTCTTTTGGGCATTTTGTTCACAGGAAGTGGTCTATGGCTTTCGCTCCATGTGTCCATTCCGGAAATCCTATTTCTTCTATACGCTACGGCATTGTTACTTCTGATGACTATGACAGACTTTGAACAATATTGTCTCTTTGATGACATGATGATTCCCTTTGCCTTAGGGGGCGTCATTTGGTGCATGGTATTTCCTGAAACAGCCATCAATCACGGTATCGCAGTCTTGGCGGGGGGCGGCGTTTTCTTCCTGCTAGCGGTGCTTTCCAGCGGTGCGTTAGGTGGGGGCGATGTGAAACTGGTGGCGGCTTTAGGACTTTGGCTAGGAACGGAGCAGCTCCTCACCGTGGTCTGCCTGGGTATGGTCTTTGGTGGTGTAGTGGCAGGCATTCTGCTTCTTTTGAAAAAGAAAAAAAGAAAAAGCGCCTTCGCCTATGGTCCGTATTTTGCACTGACCACAGTGGCACTTTTTCTGCTTCATGGGCAAGGTTATTAAGTTAAGCGAAACATAGGGGCGATTTCTTTTGAGGCAAAGTTTCTCAGGTTGCTCAGGGTTCTTAAGTTTCTCAGGTTCCCCGAATGAGATGATAACACTAGCAATTATTAGCTTATTCAAGAAACGTGAGCAATCTTAGCGTCTCGAGAAATCTTTGTATCAGTAGGAATCATCTCGTGTTTTGCGTATCTTAACAACATTGTTCTACGAGGGATTATGATGAAATGAAAGCTTTTGCAATAGTTGGAAAAGTTTCATTTAGTGTATCTCTTCACGAAGCTTTTTTAGTTCTTCGGTAGGAAGATGGGTATAAGAAGAAATAAATTCTATAGACAAGCCATCATGAAGCATAGCTTTTGCAATATTGGTAGCAGTTGTAGTAGCGGTTATAGCAGCGGTTTCGGCAGCTACTTGCCGTTTCATCCGTTCCATTTCCATAGCTAATGTCATATATTCTCGCCTCGTTTCATCATGTCTTTTCACGTGAATCAATTCATTATCAATCTGTTTTACAAAAGGTCCTTCTGCAGTTTTCCCATCTACATACCGCAAGAAAGCAGCAATATCGGGATCAATGGAATCTGTATTTCCTTTACAATTCAAAAATAATTTGGTGGTCTGGTCACCTAGTTCCAAACCCTCTTGTTCGATACATCGATTTCGGAAGGTATACATGGGCAGTCCTTGGTGGAATGGGTCAAAGGTACAGATAAAGATAATGAATGTTGGCTTCAATTTTTCGTACATATGTCCTTTTTCCAGCAAATCCATATCAATGGACCCTTGATAATAGCGAGTACGTTTTGCCAATGCACCGTCATGACCGTCCGTGCATTGCATTTCTATGTCAAACACACGTCCCGTTTCATCTTCCACGTATACATCCAGGCGGATGCTTTTTCGGTCATACCGAGAGCCCATGTTTTTTCTGTTTCCGGAAAAGAAATATCTTTGATTTTGATTTGGAGAATCAGCTCAATGAGATGTTTACAGATTCGCTTATTTTGCATGACCTTTTGAAATAGGAAATTATCCTGAATGGTCAGCTCTTCCCAAGTCTTGATTCGATACATGGCACCACCCGCCTTTCCTATTCGTATTATAGCAAAAAAAAGAAAGAGAAATCGAGAATGCTGATTTTGCAATGTAGCACTTGTAACGCAGAATAAAATGCAATGAAATTTATCGCAAAACAATGAAATGCTAAGTTTAGTTTTTGTTTTTTTCTCTGGCTGCAAAAGCATTTAAATTTTCTTTCAGTGCAAGCACGGTTTGCGTGATTCGTACTATACGTTCTTTTCCTATATCTTCATAAGGGGATAGTGTCTCTTGTATGGTGTGTTGCAAGAAACTATCGGTCACCTTCTCTAACCAAGGCTTAGTATAACTTGTTAATTTGAGCTGCTTGTCTTGCTTTTGTGCAAAAGGACAAGCAGGCTGGTGATAGGAAGTAATTTTGGATAGAGGAGAATCAAACCAGAGAGAGTTACCATTATCAAAAATAGGAGCCATTCCTTTGAATTCTAACGTATCAACTTGGCGAATAAAACCAAAATTTCCCATATGTCGATCGGTGTTGTTGATGAGATAATCAAATTGTAACATAGTATCCAAAACATCTTTGACATGTGGGATGTTTAGTTTCTTTGCACATAATAAGAAATGCTTATAGGCTCCTTGCTCTTTTTTGTAAGGAACTACGTGGAGAATTTCGTAAGCAGGAACATATTCTGTATGTTCATCAATGAAGGTTTCACATACAGCATAAGGAGAACCATGAAATACATGGGTGCGATACGTGACATGAGGCAGGTTCGCTTGTTGTAAAATTTGACAAGCGATTTGTTCATTGGGGACTTGCTGCTCGTATGGATTACTACCAGACTTGGCTAAAAAACGTTTGTTGTTTTCTATATACCAAAATTTGGGTAAATTGCCGTTGGAACTATAGTCAGGAGAATTTTTAGGTGGCTCCGCTTCATTCCAAGTAGTGATTTCATTTTTAAAACGCATACCTAAAGGATGACTGGAAAAATCATTTTGAAAGAAATTGACTTCTTCCCAATGTATTTGGCTGCCATAGGGGCGAAACCAGTATTGATCATTCAGATTTAATCCTAAACTTTTTAGGGATAAAGAATTGATTCGAACATCTTTATTTCTAAAAACACTGCCTACAATAGCACGGGTTTTAGGAATATTTCGATAATCAATCCACTCTTGAAAGGCATCGGTAAGGCTGGCTTCGGCTGGTCGGTACAAGACAGATAAAGGAAGACGCTCTGGCGTATGAATGGAAAGTACATCCCGGACATTGCCAGAGTAAGTATCCATTTCTACATCCATGACCGGTTCATTTTTTTGCATTAGCGTGTATTTCATTGTCAGCCCTCCTTTCAAATAAAACTAAAATTTTACTGGACTTCTGCTTGGATTATAGCGAAATTTGTATACCAATTCAAGTTATATTTGATAAATGTGCGCTCATTTGTTTTGGGTTGAGAAAAAGATAGCATTTTGAGTCAGATGGAAAAGTTGTATTTTGAGTTTGCAATTTATAATATGAAATGTTAGGGTGTTAATATATGAAGTTTTAATTCTCGAAGTATTAGGTATGAGGAATATATATGAACTGGATTATCAAATATAGGCTATACTTGGTTTACCTAGGTATATTCAGCGTTATTTTCATTTTAAATTGCCTGACGCATCGCTCCATTGGTGACGATTATCTCTATTCCTTTATGTGGGAAGGACACTCCATGTATGAACCGCTTTCTGAAAATGCACGGCGGATTAGCAGCTTCTCTGATATTGCTGTTTCTACTTATTCCTATTTTATGACCTGGGGCGGACGGATTGTGGCCCAAGCGCTGGCGATGTTTTTCCTATGGATGCCACGGATGGTATTCAATGTGGCGGTCTCCTTGGCTACAGTCCTTCTGGTTCTTTGTATCCAGTGGATCGCCAGGGGTGGGAAAATGACCATGAAACTCTCCGCCAAAGAAGCGGCTCTCATTTTCTTCTGTCTTTGGGCCTTTCACGCCAATTTCGTAGGTGTCTTTATCTGGACAGATGGTTCGTGCAACTATCTTTTTCCTATGGTCTTTCTGTTGCTATTCTTGCTTCCTTATATTCGGCACTATATGAGTGATGGGGAAAATGTAGAAAAGAAATGGCTCAATTGGGGCATGTTTCCTTTGGGGCTATTGGCAGGAAATTCCAACGAAAATACCATCTGCTGGATTGGCCTCTTTGGATTTTTCTATATCTTGTGGGCCTATCGAAAGGGAAAAGGAAAAACATGGATGCTGATCGGCTTTCTTGGGCTTACTATTGGCTATGGACTTCTCATGTTGGCACCAGGAAATTTCTTACGGATTGTGGATAGCGGGGAGTCATTACAGAATTTTCAGTTAACTTCTAAAAAGTGGGTGATCATATTATTTAGCTTCTTGCTGCAGTCTGTCCTGTGGTACTATTTAGCTAAAGTTTTTTGGTTAAAAAATAAATGGAAAAATTTGAGTTATGGAAGAAAATATAGTTCTCTTGTACTGTTTTTAGCCGTTAATAGCATATTATTTGATTTGATCATGCTCTTTTCTCCTGAGTTTCCCAACAGAAGTCTATTTCCCGGACTTATTTTTGTGATATTAGCAGCTTTTGCAATGGGCCATATGATAAGAAAAGGAAATATTAATATTTTAAAGGGGCACGAGAAATTCAATTATATCTTGGCTTCTTTATATTTTCTCTTTACATTTTCTACTACGTTTTGGTGGTATACACAACAATATCAATATGAGGAAAATGTGCTTCAACAAGCTGCACAAATGAGTGGGCAAAATAAAGTGTTGCTTATTCATCAGGAACCACCTAATGATAGTTTACAATGGACATATTTGACTGGATTGCATCGATACGGGTATGGTTTATCGGTGGATGAAAATAATTGGCGCAATGTAGCCTTTTCTCGTTTTCATTATTTAAAAGGAATTCGACTTGTAAAAGAAAATGCGTAAAATTTTCATCTGAAAAACGTGTAAAAATGATAGCTCTTCCGATTCTATTACCAGAAGGAAACATTTGAAATACATATCGTAAGACCTGTAAAGAGTAATTTTCCTTCCATAGTACGTATCGGAAAGGAAAAATAAGACTTCCTTCGCGAACCGAAACTTTTGAAACAACCTATGGGTTTCTTTAAATTTTATCCATGGAGAAGAAGCGCATAGGAAGAGACAGAAGGGGCGGTGGATATCCGAAGTCTTATTTCGACTTTCCACTTGCTGAACCGGCCGGAGGCAAGCAGATACATGGGTGACTAGTAGACTAGTGACCCTAAAAAACAAAATAGGTACAGTGACCGCTTTTTTAAAAGCACTTGCTATACGAGACTCTCTTGGACACCGTAGCACGAAGTTTAGCCGAATTTTTCGACATGAACTGTGCAAGTTCTGCTGAAGAACTTGCAAGGATGGATAAGTAAGGCGCCTAGCCTGCCCATTAAGGAGCTTTCCTTTTGTATCCATCCCGAGAAATGTGCTGGTGCCAGATTCCATAGCTTCTCCAGATAGAAGTCAAAAACGAAAGCGGGAGCTGTGCCTTTTTGTAGTGTTGTAAAGGCAGTGAGATGTGAGAAATGGTATTAGTCCCATACCGGATTATCGTACCGTTAGTGAAGTATACCGCTAGAGCTGCCCCCTCAGCCTTCGGCAGCTCCCCCGACAGGGGAGCCGAGATGGCGGTGTAAACTTACTTAGCGCCGTATTTTATTTTGAAAGGGATTAGGGATTAGTGGCTAGGGATTAGGGAACTCATGTGGTTTTAGCCATACGCGTCATTTCGACCGGTCACATTCGTGCGAGATGGAGAAGAAGATATAAAAAGATTTGGATCCCTGAGTGGAGAAATCTCGCAGCACCAGCGGAAAGGGCTAGATGACACATATCATGGCAGCTCGCTAGAGCTGCTTTTCTTGCTTCGCTCGAAATATTGTCTCACTGTTATGATTTGAATTAGAAAGTCCTTACCACTAGTGCTTTGAGTCCTTCGATTACGCTCAGGATGACGAAATCTCTTCTACACATCCAGTTTCATAGTGATAAAAAATCTTGTGCAAAGTGAAGGAAAGAGCAGCAATGATATAGAAATGAAAATACATATAGCGACGTATCTTAAGTGGTACGTCGCATTTTTGTGTGGAGAAAATCAAACAGTCAACAACAATAATAAAATCATTAAAAATATTCTCTTAGAATATATAAAAATACGGGATACATATATGGAATTGAAAAAAGGGGTATGGTAAAATAGGGACAAATATTTAGAATCGAGATTCATAGATAACTATAAAAATACGAAAGGTTGATTGTTTTTTTGACAATCAGCTGTTTCAACGTGCATAGGGATCTGTGATAGAAAAATGTAGCGCAAGATCACAAGAGAGGGGATTTCATTGAAACTATTTCAAAAAATAGCAGCATCGGCGGAGAAAATGTCTCCGCGGAAGATTTTACTGCTCTGTACCTTGCTGGCAGTGATTGTATTTATTGTGATTTATAGCATACTTTCTTCTCTCTTGGGGGGAAAAGAAGAGAAAAAAGAAGAAGTGGCAGTGAATGATTTAGTACCGGTCATTGAAGCGTCTGTGGATATTAAGCCCCGGACCATCATCACAGACGATATGATTAAAGCAACGGCGGTGCCACAGAACTTGGTACCTCAGGGAGCGCTGACTGATAAATCGGCAGTGGTAGGAAAGCCCACTTCGGTGGCTATTATGGCAGGCGATATGATTACCACCAGAAAGCTCAATCAGTCTGGCGCGACTGGTTTCAATGGCCTTATTCCGAAAGGCATGCGTGCTATTTCCTTCTCTGTCAATGATGTGACCGGCGTGGCTGGTTTTGCAAAACCTGGCGATAAGGTGGATATCCTTCTCATTAGTGATAAAGATGGAGAAAACCGCATTGCTTCCCGTGCTATTTTGAAAGATGTGCTGATTTTGGCGGTCAATAAGACCAGTATGGCACCGCAGCCAGCACGGCAAGTGAAGAAAGATGAAAATGGGAAACCTATACCGGATACTGCGCCGAAACCATCAGGTGATGCTTCATCAGCAGGTACACCAGCCGTGGTGACCGTAGCTTTGACTCCTTACGAAGCGGCAAAACTGGCAGCGTCTCAGCAAGTGGGACAACTGCAGCTCCTGCTTCGCCCATATGAAGCGACAATGGCAGAGTCCGATTCTGTTTCTTACTATGTGATTCCTATGCCAAAAGCTCAGACGCCAGCGCCCTCTGCACCGGCATATACACCGGCTCCACAACCTAGTGCACAAGCACCGGCACCGGCCGTATCTATTTCTTCTGGAAATTCCGGCGGTGTATCTGGCGTAGAAGTGATTCGTGGTACCAATGTAAGCAGGGGGTATTGATAATGAATAAAATGATAAAACGATTGGGCCTCCTGGTGACCACTTGCATGCTGGGCACTGGCGTGGCCGCAGCAGCCACACCGCTCAGTGTGAATCTCAATGAATCAAAATATATAGAATCGCCAAATATCACCCGTCTGGCGGTGGGAAATCCGGAAATCGCCGATGTGCAGCTACTGTCTCACAATGATTATTTGTTGGTAGGCAAGAAAGCCGGCTCTACCTCTCTCATTGTGTGGACCAATGGACAGCGCAAGGAGTATAGCGTCTACGTTTCCAGCGAAGACCAGGGAACGGCCCAGGCGATCCAGCAGGCCATCGGATATCCTGATGTCAAAGTACAGATGATCAAAGATAAAATTCTTCTCCGCGGCAAGGTGAAGAACCAGTACGAACATGATATGGCAGTCCGCATGGCACAGCTGTATCTAGGTGAAGGAAATAGCAGTAGCTCTTCTTCCAGTGGAGATGTGGGAAATAGCGGGCTTTCCACCAACTTATACGCCCATAGCGATAGTGTCTTGGATATGTTGGAAATGGAACATCCCAGCCAGATTCGTCTGGAAGCGCTGATTATTGAAATCAATTCAGAAGATACGAAAAATTTAGGCATCCAGTATTGGTCTCAGAATCCAAGTGATGATAGTGGCAGTGGTAGTAGCACCGGAAGTGGTGTCAATATTGGTACAGCTGGTCTTTTCTATGGTGGTGAAGATTTTGCCAATTCTAGAAATGGCGGCGGTTGGATTGGGAGTCATATCAGTAAAGTCAATGCCACATTACAAGCATTGATTAATACAGGGAAAGCACGGATTCTGTCTCGTCCGTCCATTACCACCATGAGTGGACAGCAGGCTTCCATTTTGATTGGTGGTCGTATCCCGGTACCGATTTCTGACGGAAATAACAATATTTCTGTGGATTGGCGAGAATACGGGGTAAATCTCCAAATTCAACCAACGGTAGACAATGAGGACCGTATCACATCCAACGTACATGCCGAAATTTCCACTTTGGATAATGGGCATGCGGTGAAGATTGGTTCTTATAGTATCCCAGCCCTGGCATCTCGAGAAGCCAATGCTATTGTCAATGTTCACTCCGGTATGACCATGGCCATTGGCGGACTCTTAAATTCTGAAGATTCCAAGTCCGTATCGAAATTCCCACTCTTGGGGGATTTGCCGATTATAGGACAATTCTTCCGTCATACATCGACTACCAGAGATAAGAGAGAACTGATGATTCTCATCACTCCGACCTTGGTAACCGATGATACGCCAGTACCGATGACACAGAAATTCAAGAAGAACTATGAACTGGCTCAGCGGCAGGCAAGAAATAGAGAAAATGTCAATGCTTCCTATACTCCACAGGGAACCGCTTCTGAAGAAGTAGACCTTTGGGGAGAAAAGCCAGAAGAAAAAGATACCATCATTCTGGAAGAAAAGGCACCGAAAAAAGTACCGTCCTACCTTTTGAAAATCAAAGGAGATAATGGCGAAGATATCCTGGTGCCTATGACCCAGGAAGACTATGAAAATCGGAAAGACGAACTCCAAATAGCAGATACGGAAAAGAAAAAAGACAAAGACGAAAAGAAAGTTACAACTCCTAAAAAGAAAAAGCCTCTTAAGAAAAACGCCAAAGAACCCAGCCAGAAAGAAATCGCTGTGCAAATTAAAAAGAAACTAACCCAAGCCTCCGCCACTGACGCAGAAGCCCAGAGAGCCAGAATCAAAGCGGCGATGGACAGATACTCAGGGCATACAGGTTTCTAAGGTTACTCAAGTTTCTTAGGTTGCTCAGGTTTCGGGCGAATTTCGCTATCGAATGATAGCAATGAAAGGAATTGGTATGGGCAGCTATAAAGAGTTACTGGCGTGGAAAGAAGCTCGTACATTGAAAGATATGGTTTATGAGATGGTGCAATTATTTCCAAGAGAAGAAATATATTGCCTTTCTTCTCAAATTCGTCGGGCAGCGATTTCTATCGGTTCTAATATAGCAGAAGGTGCTGGGCGATCGAGTCAACGAGATTTCATTCATTTTCTCTATATAGCTCGTGGTTCTGCTTATGAAGTGGAGACTCAAGCTATCTATGCGGATGATTTACATTATCTCACGGACAGACAGTCCGACGAATTACATCATCAGATTGCTAAGGTTATTTATTTGTTGAATAAACTGATTAATGCCATGGAAAATAATACATCCTATCGTGCTAGAGAAGATGTGACAACCTATGGCTATGGCACCAATCAACCTGAGCAACCTGAGAACCTTGAGTAACGTGAGCAACCTGTAAAAGAGGTGTACATATGATCGGTCAAAAAGGAACTATTATTTCTGTATTCAGTACCGCCTATGCGGTGGGGAAGACTTTGATTGCTATTAATTTAGCGGCAGAGTTGGCCCGAAGTGGGGAGCGGGTCTGCTTGGTTGATTTGGACCTTCAATTTGGGGATGTGTGTTATTATTTGAAACTCCATCCGAAGACCACCATTGCCGATGCGGAAAAGTCTATGAGAAATCATCCCTATGACACGGTGGCCGCTGAATTTCTGACACCGTTCCGTGCAGAAGGCGTTGGTTTTGATGTAATGGCAAATCCAAAGCTTTTGGAAGAAGCCTACAATTTGGATGTCAATCTTATCCATGATATTGTGCTGCAACTACAGTTGGAATACGACTATGTGATTATCGACACCACTTCCACATTCAGTTCTCTCAACTTGTCTGTAATGGATATGTCTACATTGATCGATTTCGTGGGCATTGTGGATTTCATTCCTACCATTAAAAACATGAAATCCGGTGCAGATACACTAAAAGAACTGGGCTATGAAAATAATAAAATTCGCTACGTGCTGAATCGTTCCAATGCAAAGACGAAAATTGATGTAAAAGACGTTGAGGCCATTTTGGGCAGAACCTTCAATTACGTCATTTCCAATGATTTCATGACTGCGAGAAAATCCATTGCCTCCGGTGTTCCACTGGTTATCGCATCCAAAGATACCCAAGTGGCAAAAGATATTCGCGCCATGGTTGGCACCGATGAAGCAGAAAGTCCTAGAAAAACAGAAAGTAATGAAAAAGGTTGGCTTAGTAGACTGTTTTCGTGAGGCTATGCGTGTTGTCATAGTGATTGATTTATGTATGATATCGGGAAGTAGGAAATAGAGCCCCTTCCTCGGGAAGGGGCAGGCTCGCTTGCGAGCCGGGGATAGGCCGATGAAGAAGAGTTGTGAGATAAGCCGCTGTTGCAGGAAGCCTTAGTCAGCTGTGGTATAAGATGTAGAAAACGCTAGTGCGGGCTATCCACTGGGACGTTTCGCTACGCTCACGTCCTGTCCCCTTCCAAAGGAAGGGGATATAAGGTATTTTCTAATCCCTAATCCCTAATCCCTAAAACAAGGAGGTGATTCCATTGGCATATAGAACCGTCCTGATTGAAGAAAATGCATTGATGCAGGAACGATTGTCCGGCATTATCCGCAATACTCCTGGCTTTGAAGTGAGTGCTCGTTATACCTCTGCGGGAGAAGCTATGGGGCAGATGCAAGCCTTCAATCCGAACCTGATTCTTCTGGATATCGATCAGGAAGCCAATGCGAATTTATTAAAAGGCTTGAAACGGAATGTACCAGAGTCCATGATTATCTGTATTTCCAAAAACTGGAATGCAGACGAACAAGCACGACTCCTTCGTGATGGGGCTGCTGGTTACATGATTAAACCTTTCACCGGAGAAGAATTGCAAGCGGCGGTGAAAAATGCCAATCGTGCCTATGGCAGCGCACCGGCCAAGGTCATCTCTTTCTTCAGTGCCAAAGGAAAAAGTGGAAAGACCACACTGATTGCGAACCTGGCAGCTGCCTTGGCTCGGCAGACCCGGAAATCGGTGGCTATCATCGATGCGGACCTGCAATTTGGGGATATGGCGGTGTTCTTCAACTTGACGCCCCAAAGTACCATTGTAGAAGCGGTCCGAGACATCAAATTCCTCTCGCCGGTAACACTGAAAACCTATTTTGCTGATGTAGGAGATAATTTGCAAGTTCTCTGCGGGACTAGTAAACCGGATATGGCCGAAAGCGTCACCGTGGAAGGCTTGAAAGCGGTGATCAATATGGCAAGAAACCTTTTCAGCTATATTTTGATAGATATTCCCTCAGGCTTCAGTGATATTTCCGCCACTGCTTGTGAATTGTCTAACCAGACATTCCTGACCGCTATGGTCAATGGAGGTTATGAAACCACCCATACCAAGCGGGCTCTGGAAATTTTCAAAGCCTGGGATGACTATGAGAAACGAGTCTTTCCACTCTTTACTCGAGTAGAACCTTGTAATGAAGAATCAAGAAAAACATTATCTGAAGCCATCGACTATCCGGTGACGGCCATCATTCCAAACGAATACATCCTGGTATCCGAAGCCGCCAACAACGGTCGCCTCATCATAGAAGAACATCCCGATAGCCCTTTTGCTATGGCGGTTAATGAATTGGCTATGGATATTGCGGGGAAATAATACAAAGGTTTCTCAGGTTACTCAAGTTTCTAAGGTCGCTCAGGTTCATCGAATGTGCTTCTATCGATAGCATGACAAGCGACTTGCTCCCCCCAGAGGAGGAGCCGAGACGCTAGAGGAGATACCTTTATTATCAAATGTCTTTTATATCGTTTTCCTAAAGGAGAAGGTGTAAGATGAAAGCCGCTTTAGATTCAAGACTTAGACATTTCGCTTCTTCTATGAGAGCTGATGATAGTACAGAGGAAGAAAGAAAACTTTGGTATCTCTTTTTTAAAAAATATAAAATCAAATTTCGCAGACAAAAGGTATTAGATGGATTTATTGCAGATTTTTATTGTCCCTTAGCTAAATTGGTTATTGAGTTAGATGGTTCTCAGCATTATTCTGATTATGGAAAAACATATGATCAATGGCGAAGTGGGATTATTGAGAAAAATGGGATACTTGTCTTACGTTTTTCCAATCTAGACATTAGGAAGCATTTTGATGGTGTATGTTGGATGATTGATGATATTACACGACATCGGATTCAAGAAATAATTGAGGCAAAGGAAAGAAGCTGAAGCGGCTCGTCTCCCCCTTTTGGGGGGAGAATAAAAGAGGGGGCATGCGAAGCGATATGAAAAGAGATGTGAAACAAATCATTATCGCTAGTCTCACAAAGTGATAAATACCGCAAGAGGAGCCCCCTAAGCCTACGGCAGCTCCCCCAGAGGGGGAGCAAAGACGCTGGTGCTGATACCACTAGATTTAAATTTTTTCAAAAAAGAAAGGAGCGTAAACAACCATGATATTTGTGATATCCCTGCTTTGCGCTCTTCTTGTCTTTCTTTTTGTTCACCTTCTTCTCCGAGCCGGGCAGAAGAAGAAAGAAGCTGTATCGGAGCGTATGCAACTCTATGCAGGGGAAGGGATTCTGTCGGAAGAGGCTATGCGGCAGAGCCGGCGGGATAAAATCCGTGAGGCGCTGCAGCGGCATATCCAGAAAACCTGGACCAAGGAAACCCAGACGAAGCTGGATCTGATGATGCATCGGGCGGGGCTTCCACTTTTGGGACATGAATTTGTTTTCCTCTCCATCGGGGGTGGTATCATAGGTGTCCTGGTGGGGCGAGTTTTCCTGGATTCTTTTGTATCGGCTCTAGGTATTGGAATTCTGGTGATGGCCGCCGAATGGGGCTATGTGCAATACCTCATCAAAAAGCGATTGAAAGCCTTTGTTTTCCAAATGGCCGATTGTCTCACTTTGATTGCCAATTCTTTGAGAGCTGGCTTCTCTTTCTTGCAAACCATGGAAATCATTTCCCATGAAATGAAGCCGCCTATGAGTACCGAGTTTGAACGGGTCCTTCGAGAAACAAATCTGGGGAAATCGTTGGAACAATCCTTGACAGCCATGGATGCCCGGGTGGGAAGTCCTGACTTTTCACTAATTGTCACTGCCGTTCTCATCCAGCAGCAAGTAGGGGGCAATTTGGCAGAAATCATGGATACCATCCGTGAAACCATTATGGAACGTATCCGTATCCGTAGAGAAATCACAGCCCTGACGGCTCAAGGCCGTATGGCAGGCTATGTATTGGCTTGTATCCCTATTGCACTGGGCGCCTTCCTGACGGTTATAGCACCAGAGCAGATGAATATCCTTTTCACTAGCCCCATCGGTCGTCTTTGCATTGGTGTGGCAGTGATTTTGGAAATTATTGGCTTCATTGCGATCTACAAGATTGTGGATATAAAAATATAATGATGACTGGTAGACTGGTGACTAGTAAATGCATTTTCTTAGTCACCACTCACTAATCACGGTCTACCTTGCTAGGGTAAAAAGTCTCCTAGGGACTTTTTATAGATTCGTTTCCTTGTTATGTCTCTTGAGAAAGGGGGTGAAACTTATGATTAGACAGATGTATGACTACTACGTAAAGCCATACCTCGGCGAAAAAGGTCAGGACTTGGTAGAATACGCACTGCTTCTTGCTATCGTAGTTGGTATCGGTTACCTGATTTGGGATAATGCAGGAATCAAAGCTAGCTTGACTACTATTTTTAGTAATGCGGATGAAGTAACTTCTAAAGCAGCAACCGCAGCATCTTCTGGAGCAGCATCTTCTGGAGCTTAATGATTTAGATTTTCGTTAGGTAGAGGACTTCTGCTTATTGCAGAAGCCCTTTAGGAAGGGTAGCAAATGATTGCTATCTTTCCTAAAGGGAATTTTGGAGAGGTTTTTAATATGATGCAATTTATACATATTTTAAAGTTATACGTGAATGAAAAGGCCCAAAATTTAGTAGAATATGCTTTACTTTTAGCTGTTGTTATAGGAATTGGATATCTAATTTACAATCAAACTGGACTCGAAAAGGATCTTAGTACCATTTTTTCTAGAGCAGCAAAGTTTATACCTAAGACGGCATATACGCCAGAAGGATAATATTCAAAGGGGAGTGACTAGTATATGAAAGCCCAAAAGGGACAGGATATAATAGAATTTGCTTTACTCCTTCCAATCTTTATACTTATCATCATTGGAATCATGTACATAGGCTTCTTCTTTAGTGATTATATGACTTTAAGTAATCTAGCAAGAAGTGCAGCTCGCGATGCGGTTGTAACGACAACGACGAAAGACATTTCTAAGGGAGATGAAGGTATTAAAAAAGAACGAGATTTTTCTGGTATCATAAACCAATATGATAAGATTCTTACCAATGAACATATCACCACTTCTTTATATTTGTATAAGCAGGGAAGTCTTGAAATTACTCCTTCTACATTACCACAAAGTGACTCTAATGCACCAGAAACCGCAGTTAAAGTGGATATTCCTATGACATTAAATGAAAAGCAAGGTTTTGTTGAAGCTCTTTTCAATTTAGGAATTTTATCTGATGATGACAAAGAATATCATATTGTTTACTATATGCATGATGAGAATCCAGTTACATGATATTTGAGGAAATGGTAAAAATATTAGCGTAAAGCCCCCTTTCGCCGAAAGGGGGGACGGAATGAACGAAGTGAGTGAAGTGGGGGATAGGTGGCGATCTAAGTAAAACATGCCCAGTGGGTACATCGCAAGCCGCAAGAGAAGAAACAGGTAGAGTAATAAATCGAGCGGTATACGCATTATCCCTCACCACATCGCTTCGCTCGTGTTTTCTCCCTTCCTGAGGAAGGGAGCTAAAGTAAAGGAGTTGTTACATATGTTGAGTAACAGACCCCATGTACCAGCACTTTGGGCTAAAAGAGCCAAAGAGCTGAGAAACCAGATGACAGCAGAAGAACGGCATATCTGGTATGATTGCCTAAAAAAGTTTAAAGATACATTTATGATTACTTTTAATCGGCAATATGTCATAACTCCTTACATTGTTGATTTCTATTGTGCAGATGCAGGTCTTATCATTGAAATTGATGGTTTTCAACATTATGACGAAGCTGGTAGGCTATACGACCAAAAACGGACTGCGTATTTAGAATCGTTTCATTTGAAAGTGGTACGATTTACCAATCGACAGGTACATGAAAATTTCAAGGAAATTTGTCTTTATTTAGAAAATTTATTGAATGAAAGATTAGTAGAGCGTGGTCATTTGGGGTTATATGAAAGACGTTAAAAATATCCTTGGAGTGAGGATAGATGGCGATCTACGTGAAATATGCCCAGTGGGAGAATCGCAAGCGGTAATAGAAGAAAAGGTAGAGCAACAAATCGAGCGACATACGCCCTATCCCCCGCCACATCGCTACGCTCGTGTATTCCCCCTTCCTGAGGAAGGGGGCTAAGATTATTTATAATAATCTTCTAACTAACAAAGAGAGGTGTCATTTTTGAAACTACTGGAACGTTTGGGACGCCGGGACGGCGTGGAGAAAGTGGAGAAGAAGGAGCAAAGTCCGAGTCAAATCTTTGCCGGTCGTACCAATGCGGCGAAGGAAGCCAGCTATCAGGAGCTGAAGGTAGAAATTCATCGCCGTATCGTAGATGAAATGACTACCCAACAGCAGCAAATCCTTGATGGCCGAAATCACAGTCGACAGGAAGTCGAATCGGTCATTGCTGGATTTGTGCAGCAGGTTCTCCAAGAGAACCCCTTTGCGGTGCCTCGTGGGGAAAGAAATCGTCTGGTTTCGGATATTTGCGATGAAATCTTTGGCTTAGGGCCGATCGAACCGTTCCTGAAAGACGAGACGGTGACGGAAGTCATGGTCAATGGTCCGAAAAAGATTTACATTGAACGAGCCGGCAAGTTGCACCTGACCAATGCGCAGTTCCATGACAATACCCACCTGATGGGGGTCATCGAAAAGATTGTCACCCCATTGGGCCGTCATGTCGATGAAGCTTCTCCTTTGGTGGATGCTCGTTTGGAAGATGGTTCTCGTGTCAATATCGTTATTCCGCCACTGTCCCTCATCGGTCCGTGTCTCACCATCCGTAAATTCTCCAAGACGCCTCTATCGGTGGAAAATCTGATTTCTTACGGGACGCTGTCCAAAGAAATGGCCGATTTCCTCCGGGCTTGTGTCAAAGCAAAGCTGAATATCATGGTCAGTGGTGGTACCGGTTCCGGTAAAACCACGACCCTGAATGTGCTATCATCCTTCATTCCCACCGACGAACGTATCGTCACCATCGAAGATGCGGCAGAACTTCGGCTTGAGCAGCCTCACGTGGTGACATTGGAATCCCGTCCGGCCAATATCGAAGGCAAAGGGGCAGTTACCATCCGTGATTTGGTCCGCAATGCGCTCCGTATGCGTCCAGACCGTATCATCGTCGGCGAAGTCCGTGGCGGTGAAGCACTGGATATGCTCCAAGCTATGAATACCGGCCACGATGGCTCCCTTACCACCGCTCATGCAAACAGCCCGCGAGATGTGCTGTCTCGTTTGGAAACCATGGTGCTCATGAGTGGATTTGAACTTCCTGTCCGCGCCATTCGTACCCAGATCGCCTCTGCACTGGACCTGATTATCCACCAGTCCCGTATCCAGGATGGGTCAAGAAAAATTACCTATATCACCGAAGTACAGCAGATGGAAGGGGACGTCATCGTCCTGCAAGACCTCTTCCGCTATCATCAGACTGGCTTTGATGAAAACGGTAAAGCTGTCGGCTCCTTTGAACCTACCGGCCTCCAGCCGTTGTTCCTGTCGAAATTTAAGATTCACGGTGTGGAAGTGCCGAAAAGTCTTTTCTCTGCGGGAAATGATAGAGATATTTGGGAGGATGAGTAGGGAATTTAGCGGTAGTAGCACCTTTATCTCCCCCTTTGGGTAATGCTGTTAAGTTAAGCGAGATATGCGATGATTTCTGCTGATGCAAAGGTTACT
>SAMEA104315425__coassemble_806_pt1 | contig 21427 bp, 10 predicted proteins | sample SAMEA104315425__metabat2_low_PE_033 | metagenome-assembled genome bin SAMEA104315425 (sample SAMEA104315425) | gut metagenome | biome: Monkey gut; feature: monkey-associated habitat; material: faeces | place: China | collected 2013
GCGTGGGGGTTCATAGGATCCTTCTCGCCTACCAGGGGGATACTATGCCTTTTTTTGTGCTTCTCTTTTTCAGTAAGCGGCAGATGAGATGATTTCTTCTGTTATGACAGGTTGCTCAGGTAGCTAAAGGTTCTCAAGTAGCTAAGGTTGCTCAGGGTACTAAAGGTTCTGAGGGTTCTGAAGGTTCGTCAAATGTGCCTCTATCCGTATTCGTCATTTCGATCGGTCGTATTCGTGCTTAATGATGTAGAAGTAATAAAACGCATTGTTTCGAGGAGTGGAGAAATCTCAAAGCAGTAGCGGTAAATGATCCAGCTGAAATATCCCGTAACGGCTCTATTCAGCTAGATAGAACCTCGCTAGAGATTTGAGATTTCTCCACTTCTGTCCAACATGGTCACTTAGAGCTTTTTTGACATTTAGCACGAATCCCATCGGTCGAAATGACGGAAACGAATCGTGGCACATTCGGAGAACCTGAGAAACTTCAGAACCTTCAGAACCCTTAGACCCCTTAGAACCTTGCCCCCTGTCCCTATAGTCCGCAATGACGGCTTTGGTAATCGGCACATTCGAAAAACCTGAGCGACCTGAGCCCCCTGAGAAACCTGTGCAACCTAAGCCCCACCAATTGACATCTCCCCCATATCGTGCTATCATATCCATAATTTCACACAGGCAATGAGAAGAAGAGTATGTGCTTGGAAATGGCAAAGAGAGCTGCGGTGGGTGAAAAGCAGCACAGGGAGAAGCACAGAAGATGGACTTTGAGCCTCCGAGCCGAATCATGAAGCTCGCCGGGACTGCCCGTTACAGCAGTAGGGTATTTATGGCAACAGCCAGCGTACCTGATGAGTTTCTATAGGTGACTATAGGAAGAATGAGAGTGGTAACACGGTATACAATCGTCTCTTTTATAAGAGGCGATTTTTTTATTGCAAATTTAGTTGTTGGTTATTGGTTGTTGGTTGTTGGTTTATCTCCTTGGCTCGCTTATTTCCAGGAGATGCTGATTTCCTAATCCCACTGGTTTAGGGTTTAAGGTTTACGTTCTAACCCTTAAACCCTAAACCAATGACAATATGCCTTTGTGCAAACTGACGACATAGTGCTCGGTAAATAACCCCAGACCAAACAACCATCAACTAACAACTAACAACTAAAATAGGAGGCATCATTATGAGCAACAATAGCAACACATACGATATCAAAACCATCTGCATTCACGGAAGTGATTGGAAGGATCCCACCGGCTGCATTTCTGTACCGATTTTCCAGTCTGCTACGTTTGGTCATCCGGAATTGGGACAGTCCACCGGGTATGATTACACCCGCGTGCAGAATCCAACCCGCGAATGTACTGAAAAGGTGGTAGCTGCCCTCGAGCACGGCTGTGACTGTACCAGCTATTCTTCCGGCATGGCTGCTATTTCCATGGTGATGGAACTGTTCAAACCGGGAGACACCATTCTTTCCACCGACGACCTGTACGGCGGTTCTATCCGTCTGTTCCGTTTCATCAATGAAAAGAACGGTCTCAATTTCCGTTTCATCGACACATCGGATTTGAAAAATCTGGAAGCTGCTTTTGATGATACCGTCAAAGCAGTATATATCGAAACCCCAACCAATCCAATGATGCAGGTCACTGATATCAAAGCCGCAGCCGACTTGGCCCATGCCCATGGGGCGATTCTCATTGCAGACAATACATTCATGAGCCCTTATTTCTGCAATCCTATTGATCTAGGTGCTGATATTGTGCTCCACAGCGGTACGAAATACCTGGCTGGTCATAACGATACCCTGGCTGGTTTCGTAGTTTGCAAAGACCCGGCCTTGGCAGAAAAAGTTCGTTTCCTCTATAAAACCGTAGGAGGCTGTCTGGCTCCGATGGACTCTTGGCTGGTAACCCGTGGCATCAAGACCTTGGCACTCCGCATGGAAGCGGCCCAAAAAAATGCCCAGGCATTGGCAGAATGGCTCTCTAACCATCCGAAAGTCACCCAGGTTCTTTATCCAGGCCTGCCGGGATTCAAAAATAAAGACATCCATGACAAACAGTCCCGCGGCACCGGCGCTATGCTGTCTTTCTACACCGATACCCATGAAACAGCCCTCAAGGTGCTGAAGAGCGTGAAATTGATTCGCTTCGCAGAAAGCCTTGGCGGTGTGGAAAGTCTCATCACCTACCCGGCCACCCAGACCCACTGTGACCTCACAGAAGAAGAAAGAAACTCCCGTGGCATCACCAATTGCCTCCTCCGCCTCTCCGTAGGCATCGAAGACGCCGGCGATCTGATTGCTGATTTGGAACAAGCACTTGACTAAGCGGTACTTCCGATAGATACACTATTCATTTATTCAGATATAGATAAGTGAGGAGTTAGGAATGAGGAGTGAAGGAGTGAAGGAAGGGGCGCACAAAATTTGGAAGCGCCCCAATCCCCCTTTTATAAGGTAAATAGGGATTAGTAGCTACTTTCCATCATATATTTGCGGCGCTTTATAAGTTGTGCGCCGCCACCACCACTCCTCACTCCTAATTCCTCACTCCTAACTCAAGGAAGGATTTTTATGACAAAAGAAGATCTAAACGTACTCATCGACCGCCGCAATACTGGTTGCTTGAAATATGATTTCGCTGTGCAGCGTGGAAAGCCGGCGGATGTGCTGCCTTTCTGGGTGGCGGATATGGATTTCGCAGTAGCAAAGCCTATCACCGATGCGTTGGCTAAGAGAATCGCCCACCCGATTTTCGGCTATTCTGAATCGGGGGATTCCTATTTCGAAGCCTTGGCGAACTGGCAGAAAACCTATTTCCATTGGGATATCCAAAAAGACTGGCTCATCAAGACCCCTGGCGTGGTACCAGCCATTCACATTGCTGTGAAAGCCCTGACGAAGCCCGGAGATGGGGTGCTCCTGAACCAGCCGGTGTACTATCCTTTCACCAACGCCATTGAGAAAAACGGTCGTCATTTGGTGAACAGCGGTCTGGTGCTGAAGGACGGTCATTATTCCATTGACTTTGAAGATATGGAAAAGAAAATTGTGGAAGGCCATGTGAAGCTGGCTCTTCTGTGCTCCCCTCACAATCCGGCCGGCCGTGTATGGACCAGAGAAGAACTGACCCGCTATGCAGCCATTTGCTTGAAACACGGCGTCACCATCGTGGCTGATGAAATCCATGAAGATTTCACCTATCCGGGACACACCCAGATTGCCTTTGGCACCATCAGCGAAGAAGCAGCCCAGCATGCCATCATTTGCACCGCTCCATCCAAAACGTTCAACATCGCAGGACTGCAGAATTCCAATATTTTGATTCCCAATCCCACCATTCGCAAAGCCTTCCAGGACGAACTGGACTCTTTCGGCTATGACCAGTTGAATGTCATGGGCCTGGTGGCTTGTGAAGCAGCCTATCGCTATGGCCGGGAATGGCTCGATACGGTGAAAGCCTACATCAAGGACAATTTGGACTTCACCAGAGAATTCCTCACTAAAGAAATGCCGAAAATGAAACTGATCGAACCAGAAGGCACTTACCTCATCTGGGTTGATGCGTCTGCCTATGGCCTCTCCAACGAAGAATTGGAACACAAAATTCTCTACGACTGCCACCTGTGGCTCGATATGGGCTATATCTTCGGTAAAGAAGGGGAAGGATTCCTCCGCTTCAACCTGGCTTGCCCAAGATCCACTTTGGAAAAAGGCTTGCGCCAATTGAAAGCGGGATTCGAAGAGGAATAACAGGTTATTGTTTTGCTGATTTCTTTTACCAACAAGGCAAAGATTCCGCTTGTTAAAAGGTTATTATTCTGCTGATCCCTACGATTCAATCAATCCAAAACACCGCTATCATCCAGGTTATAAAGGGTTATGCCATGTAGCATATAACCTTATATAACCTTGATGGTAGCGGTATTTTTCTTTGTTAAACAATCGGAATCAGTAGAATGATACCCTTTTACTAAGCCGTATATTTTCCCTGTTAAAAAAGCGGAGCCAGCACAATAATAACCTTTTCTCCCCGTTATTTTTCTCCATCGATATGTTTCTTTATTGCCAGCATTTCTTTATCAAAGAGGCTGACGTAGAAAATGCCGCCGTGGAACTTATTCATCGAGTAATGCCCCGCCGCAAAGACTCGCTTCAGCGCACCAGACTTCGTCCGAATCCGATAGGAGATGAAAACAATTTTCTTCTCATCTTCCATGCCAGCTCGCATTTTCTTTCGTTCAGAAATAAGATAGTCCCAATCTTCGGGAAGGACGATATTTCTATAACTACCCTGGCTGTAGGTAATGAACTCATCCCAACTACTGCAACCAGCCATATGAATCATCGTATCGGTAGCAAAGAGAATCCGTGCTGCTGGATCGGCCCGATAGACCAAGATGGAACCGGGGATGTTATCGGTGATATCCGACAGTTTGAATCCCAACTGCACCCGTTCCTGCAAATGGAGCACGCTGTCGTCATATTTCCGCCAACCTGCTTTGCCGTTGATTTTCGCATTGTACAGTGCAAAGTCCGCTTTGATACAAAGTTTCTTATATTCCTGGTCTTGCGCCGGATAGGAAGCACACCCCAGGGAGGTATAGAAATCGATGATTTTGTCCCGGTAAGGCAAGCGATGGGGCGTCACGGTGAAATGACGAATTTTTTCTAGCATCCCATTTTCATCTTCATAGGGTTTCATGATGACAAATTCATCGCCGCCGTTTCGGGTCAAAATGAGCGGTTCCCCGAAATTTTGATGGATATCTGCCACCATTTTTTTCAATGCCTGGTCACCTGCATCGTGGCCGTACACATCGTTTAAGAATTTGAAATTGTCAATATCCAGAGCCATGACCATGAAGTGTTCCGGTTTTTCTTTTTTCAAATACCGGGCCACTTCTTCATCGCCGCCTTTGCGATTATATGCGCCAGTCAAAGAGTCGATGCTGCTCATTTCTTTTAATTTCCGATTTCTTTGCCACAGGAAGGATACAATGGCACTGCTGAGGAGCCCGCCCCAAATGGCAAAGAAAATCATACCTCGATTTTCCCAATTATTGGCATAGCAAAGGCGAATGGTCCAGGTGTCGTCCTGCACGGTTTTCTTCACTGCCACCGTTTCCTGTCCCAAGTAGCCATGGTCAAAAATTTTCTGTTCCTTGTCGTGACCGATCCCATCCCAGGACAGTTCGTAATTGATGCCCAGGGCTTCCAAAGAGGCCAGATTCATTTCATCGATGAAATCATCCTGCGCCACGGTCACAATGGAATAGCCCCAAAACCGTTCGCCGCCGAAATCATCAAAAATGTAAACAGGGTACATGAAAAGCATCCCTGTGCCGCCGATATACATGGGGAAAAGGGATTCCACATCAGGGGTATGTTTTCTCCGGGCATAATCAGCCTGGTACGCATAGGGACCTTTGCTCAAATCCCCCAAATAGAATCGATTGACCCCTTTGGGATATACATAAGTCACCACCCCATCCGGCGCCATCTGCACTGACCGGAGAGATCGATTCATAGAAAAGAACGGCAACGCCCAATTATCGATGCCTTCCGCATTGCCTTTATGGCGCACCACATACTCCGCCATACGTTCCGAAATATGGATGTACTTATTGACCGACCGCTGCACCTTATCCATTTGCAGCTGCCCGAGTTGTTCCAACTGATGCTGACGAATGGCCGCCGTCTGGTCATACAAAATCACAGACCATAGGGCTGTCACAAGAATGCCGAGAATAAGAACAGGAATATGGAAATATTGTTTTAACTGACGCAGGAATGTATGCATAAGGGATTCTTCCTTGGAAATATTTTTTGTGACTGGGGACTGGTGACTAGGGACTCGTGACTGGTGACTAGGGATTAGGAACTATGGAGTTCTAGCCAAATTAGTACTAGCGTCTTGGCTCCCCTGTCGAGTAATGCTGTTACATTAAGAATTTGCGGTGGTAGGTATGATTCCGCTAGTGGTGACAGGTTGCTCAAGTTTCCAAGGTTTCTCAGGTTGCTCAGGTTCTCCGAATGTGCCAATAGACGCTATCGTCATTAGCTCATTCGAGAAACGTGAGAAACCTAAGTAGCCTGAGAAACCTGAGTAACCTGTCACCTCTACCAGCAACTATAGTCAAGAACAAGTTCTTTTCTCTGTATCATACTACTTTTTCACTGAAAATGAAATGCGTTTTCTTGGTAAAAGTGACTAGTGACTCGTGACTGGTAGCTAGGGATTAGTAGCTAGCCCCTAGGGAAATATGTGACTCTACCGGTAAACGTCATTTCGACCGACGGGATTTGTGCGGAACGACAAAGCAGGGTAGTCCGATACTATGTTAGACAGAAGTGGAGAAATCTCAAAGCAGTAGCGGGAAAGGTAATAGCTGAAACATCCCGTTACGGTTGGATTCAGCTGGATAGATTCTCGCTGGAGGTTTGAGATTTCTCCACTTTTGTTCAACATAGTACTGAACTACACCATAGAGTCATCAAGCACAAATCCCATCGGTCGAAATGACGCTAGAGCTGATACAGTAGCACCATAACATTCCCCAACAGGATGGATGTCCATAGACCTATCATCTGTATTTAAATACCGCCTGATGATAGATTTCATCAACGCAAAATAGTCTAATAAGTCATAACCTTATATAACCTTTATAACCCTATCACTGGCGTCTATTGTTCTATGTCAGAAATAGCTTACAGCAGAATCATAACCTTCCCCGCTACCGTTTCTCGTGAAACATGACGGTAGCGAACTTCCGACTTAATTCCTAGTCACCAGTCACGAGTTATCATACATTCTCTTACTTTTCAGTCGCAAATGTTTCTTAATAAAAATGCTCACGTAGAAGACGCCACCGTGGAAGGCGTTGACGTTGTAGTTGCCGGCGCTGATAATGTCCCGTACTTTTCCTGTTTTGGTGATGATTTGGAAATCTAGGAATTCTACATTGCGATCACTATGAGAGAACGTAATCATTTCTTCTCGCTCTGCATCGAGCACTCGTTTATCTGCATCGGAAACCACATAGTTGAAGCTGCCGTGGCAATAGTTCATGAAATCGGCCCAGTTTTCACACTCAAAAAGGTCAATCACCTGGTCGCTGGCGAAAAGGATTTTTCGTTCTGCATCAGCCCGATAGACCACCATGGCTCCTGGCATATGGTTGGTCATATCAGACAAGTTGAACCCCAGCTGGAATCGTTCCTGCATGTTGACCAGAGAGTCATCATATTTCCGGCAGCCATTTTTCCCATTGAGTTTTGCATTGTACAACGCAAAGTCGGCTTTGATACAAAGATTCTTGTATGACGTGCCCTGCTCCGGATAGACCGCATACCCCAAAGAGGTATGGAAAGTGACAAGTTTCCCATGGTGGTGCACCTTGTGATGGGTTTCAGAGAAAAGCCGTGCTTTTTCTGCCACCAGATTTTCTTCCTCAAAGGGGCAAACAATGACAAATTCATCGCCCCCATTGCGGGTCACGATGGCACGGTCTCCAAAGGTTTGCCGCATATTATATACAAATTGCATCAATACCCGGTCGCCTGCATCATGACCGTACACGTCATTGATGAGTTTGAAATTGTCCACATCGAGGGCAATAATCATGAATTTTCCCGTCGAATTCTTCTGCATCAGTTCGGCCACCACCCGGTCGCCGCCTTTGCGGTTATAGGCGCCGGTCAGTTCATCCACTTCCCCTTGGTGACGAATCCGCACAATGTGCCCTCTAGCAAAAGACAGAAGGCCTGTGATGGTGAGGCCAATCCAGGTGAGCATCAGGGTAATCCACATATTTCCCCAGCCATGGATAGGCTGCATGTACAAGGTCCACACATCCCCATCGATGCCGCGAATGGCCGATACCCGATCACCTACCAGAATTCCATTGGAGGCAACGGTGATTTCTTCTCCGGTCGCCGTATTGGTCCAGCACAGCTGATAGCGAATGCCGACCATGCCCAGCCGAGACACATCCATCTGCTCCAGCATGCGATTGAGAGATACATCGACCAGAACAAATCCCCAGAAATTTTCTAGATTTCCCTGCTGCCACACGTAGACAGGACGGATAAATACCAGTTCCTTTTCTCCGTTTTCCTTCTCTACAATGGTGGACATAGAAGTCCGCTGCCGCCGCTTAGCGCTATCGGATTTCCATGAATCCGTATCGGGAATCAACTGCTGCAAATCAATGCGATCCTTATCCCAAGGATACACTTCACTGACCACACCGCCTGGGGCCAACTGGATGCTAGTCAGTTCTGGACTCATAGGGAAATATTGTCCCGCCCGCTCATTGATTTTTTTCGTATTTCCCTCTTCACGCATCACAAAAGAGACCATACCGTCAGTGATGTTCACATATCGCTCAACGGATTGTGAAATCCAGGCCAGATGGGCATTGCCCAACTCCTGGGTCTGCTCCTGCTCCTTCACTTCCAATTGACGAAATACGAAAACATCAAGAACGATGGTCAGAATGATCCCTATATAGATCGTGGTCAGGTTAAAGTAAGATGGTATCCCCTTGCGTCTCATAACTTTTACCTCTGTATTTTCGCATTATTGTTAAGGATTTGCGTTAGTAGGTATGATTCCGCTAGATAGTATAGGTTACTCAGGTCGCTCAAGTTTCTAAGGCTTCTCACGTTTCTCGAATGTACCAATATACGCTAAGGCTATCATCTCATTCGAGGAACCTGAGCAACTTAAGAAACCTGAGCAACCTGAGTAACCTTGATACCAAAAATCATCCTATATTTATTCTTACCTTAACAACATAGCTATATTTGCAATATTTGTTACTTTTTATTTATACCGCTATTATACACCTCTAATAGAAAAAATCAAACGCGTGTATTGTTTTTGGGGACTGGTGACTCATGACTAGGGACTGGGGATTATGAATAGTGAGGAGTTAGGAATTAGGAGTGAGGAGTGGTGGTGGCGGCGTACAAAATTTGGAAGCGCCGCAAAATATATAGTTATAGTTCTACACGATACAAATTCTTTAACAATGAAACTAGACCACATGAAATAAGGGTATAAAAGGTTATGAGACTACCAAAATCGCATAACCTTTTATACCCTTTTATAACCTTGACTGCATTGATATATCATCATGTTTGCTATAGAAATCAGCAAAATAATAACCTAAAAAATAGGGCATTGGGGCGCTTTATGAATTGTGCGCCCCTTCCACCACTCTTCACTCCTAACTCCTCACTCCTAACTATTCCCAGTCACTAGTCACCAGCTACTTAGCATGCCTCCACCACGTATAGTACGCCAAGCCCAAGAGAGACGATGCCAGGCAGATCACGCCATACATGAAGGAATAGCTCCACTGGGCGGCGATCAGGCCCAGGAAGGCCGCGGCCAGTCCTACGCTGATATCCAGGGACCAGAAATAGGTAGACGTTGCCACCCCGGCCCGGACAGGCGGAGCGCTTTGTACCGCAATAGTCTGAAAAGCCGGTGCCAGGGCGCCGAAGCCAATACCCAAAACCGCTGCAGAGAACAGCAAAGACAATACGCCAGAAACCATACTGAAAGCCACAAATCCCAAAGAGAAGAAAACAAATCCAGGATACACTGTGTAGTCCGAACCGTGATGGTCAAATAAATAGCCCACGAAAGGACGAGACAGTACAATGACCAGCGCAAAAACCATGAAGAACAGACTGGTATAGGACCCCAATCCCAAACTCCGGGTGTACATGGGGATAAAAGTCAAAACGCCGCCATAGGCGAAGAAAACCAGTCCACCTAAAATGACCGCCGGAAGGGCTTTCTTTTCAAAGAAGTCACTGACGTGGAAGCCTTTCTTTTCCTTCTTCCCAGGAAGAACCACCCCATCGGGCAATTTCTTGCCATTGCCAGAAAAAATTGCCATAGCAGCCAAGAAAGACAGGAAACAGAACAACACCTTCGCTCCGAAAGCATCTACAATGAGCAGTCCCACCAGAGGACCCACTACCATGGCCATATTGCCGCACACCGCAAAGTAACCGATGCCTTCCCCTTTCCGTTTCGGCGGAAGCACCAAAGCTGCCATAGTAGCAGAAGCGGTGGTTCCCAAAGCAAAAATAACGCCGTGAATGAGACGAAGCCCCCACACCATTTCCAACTGACTTGCTAAAAGAAATCCCACCATGGTGAGCAGGAAGAACACCGACGTAACCAGCAAAAGCTTCTGCTTCTGCACCCCATCAATGATACGTCCCGCCAAGGGCCGGCAGCATACCGTTCCAATCTGGAAGCAAGTCATAGCCATCCCCGCTTCCCACTGCCCCAAGTGCAAATCATCCATGATATACACCGGCAGCGCCGCCAATAAAATGTACTGGGACATGAAATAAAAGAAATTCGTCAGACCCATGCCAATAAACTCTCGGGTCCAGATTTTGTTTTCCATGACACTTCACCTTTCTATAAAATCAATTTCATTATTATAGCATAGGTGTCAAATCAAGTGAGGAATTAGGAGTGAGGAGTGAAGGCGGCGAGCACCCGTATTGCTCTTATTTCTATGAGCAGCAAGAAATATGATTCCTTTTTATATGGCTCGCCGAATGTTGCTAAACGATAGATCCGTGTTTCCCGTGAAACGATAGGGATAAGGGTTATTACGCAAACTTCCCACCTAAAAAATGTTATTTTGCACTACTAAAACCTAAACATGCAGATAACATGCTTGTCTGTTAGCCCTGTATGTAAACGCCCCAGACGCTTTGACTCATTTCATTCCATTCTTCTCTCATCCTGCCTTTTATAAAAACGAAAAAGATTCCTCCACGTTGGTCGGAATGACGCTAGAGAGATAAATGTTCTGCGTTAACAAGCAGAATACCGCCTATCTGTTAGTCTCATTTCTTGCGTTCTTTTCTGCCTCCCTAGCGTGATTCCTCTCTTTCCCGTCATTCTGAGCCGCCCGTAGGGCGAAGTCGAAGAATCTTTGTGTTATTCCTTACAGCTCATTGTTAGCACTGGCGTTATGAAATGAGCCTTCCCGTTTTAGTATATCCTCCATTGACACTACTTTTTCAAAAGTGGGAAATTTGAGCTATTATTCTGCTGATTTCTTCTGTAAAACATGCCCTGCTATCGCAAGTGTCAAGGTTATAAAGGTTATGGGAGTACCGTTTTCATATAACCCTTTATACCACTTTTAACCCCGTCGCTTACGTGTATTGTTCTATGTTAGAAATAGCAAGCAGCAGAATAATAACCTTTCTACGCCATTTCATATGAAACATGACTCTATCCGTTTTCAGCCTTCGGCGAGCTATATAAAAAGGAATCTTGCCACTTGGCATCCATCGGTGTAAGAGCAATGCGATGGCTCGCCGCCACCACTCCTCACTCCTAACTCCTCACTCCTAACTATTCTAAAATCCCTAGCTACTAATCCCTAGCTACCAGTCACCAGTCACTAGTCACCAATCCCCAAAAGCAATATAATAAGAAATAAAAAGGCGGTGCTTTATAAGCTGTGCACCGCCACCATCATCCCTCATTTCTCATTCCTAATTCCTCATTGCATTTGAAGAAGGAGAAAACTATGAAAAAACTACTTTGCATTGCCTTTGCCAGTGCCATGCTGAGTGCTGGCTATGCCCAGGCGGCGGATTTGCCATTGGCCGATGGGCATGTGCTGCCTTTGGATGCTTCTATTTCCGTCCATCAAGGAAAAGATTCTTACTACGGCCAAAATTTCAACCAACTCATTTCTTCTCCTGAAATAGAGAAGAAAATGGTAGAAGCCATGAAGAAAAATAAAAATTTCTCCACCGTTTCCGAAACAGACAAAGAAACCATGGCGAAAGAAGCGATCCGTCTTTTGAAGGATACCCAGATCGGACAAATCGTTTCTGATACCGGTGACCATGTATACCAGGCTTTTGTGTTATCCTGCCCTATGACCAAGGACAGTTTTGCCAGCTGGGAAACCATCAGCACCCATTTGCCGACGAAAGACACTGCCACACCATTTGATGGTATTTCCACATGGGAAGAATACCAGGCCATGCTTTCTTCTGGCATCACCAGCCAGGAAACGCAATACGATGCAGCGATTTCTTTAGGCGATGGACTGGGAGAAGTGATTATGAATCATACCCAGTGGGAGCAGAATCGTTCCCGCCGTGGCGTGCCTTATATGCACTATTCCCTCACATCGACCCAAAAGATGAACGGAATGTTGACACCGCTGTATCTATCGGTGCTAGTCACCCCTGGCCAAGATAAGCTATGCTTTACGCTGATTGCCACTTCATCCACCGATGGGCTCTATTTCCAGCCCTATATTGATAAAGCACTGGAGGCTCTCCAATGAAAAAATTAACCGCTCTCATCTTAGCCGCTCTGCTCTCCACCGCCGCAGTCAGTGCCACCAATCTGACTCCCTCTGCCCCCGTACCAGCAGCTGCCACATCTTCCCAAAAGGAAGTTCCTTCTTTCTTGTCCAAAGGTTCCGCTTTCCTGACAACCCCGATTTCTTTACCGGAAAGCACCTACGTACCCTATAGCCCTGACGCTTCTCAGCTGCCGGAAATAGAAAAACTGCCGGAAACCATGCAGCAGCTGTTGCAAAAATTCCCTGCCGGACAGCTGCAAAAACAACAGGATGGATTCTATGCCACCGCCATGGTGTACCACTGGTCCTATCCGGTGCCAGCCAAAGGCGAATCGGATCCCCTCCGCAGTCTTTTCTCGGACAAGAAATCCGCCGACACCTCCCTGGCTAGCTTCAATCAAATGCTCACCCTGGCAGAACCGATCGGCAACGCTATGATTAAGAGCTATATTTCTTCTACGAACCAGAAAAATAAAAATCCCATGCCGTCGGATATCTTCTCCTTCTCTTTGAGAAATACCAGCCCTGCTGCTGTCTTTCATAAAAACGGCTACACCTTCAGTAGCCGCATCATCGCCAAAGCTGACGGCTGGACCCTGCCATTCTACATGAAGAGCTACGTCTGGAAAAAAGGAAATTCCTACTACGTCCTAGTCGCCCTCTGCGCCGACTCCGAATGGGACATTCTCGCAGGAGATATGGACGGGTTAGCGGAAAAGGCGATGAAATGATAGTGAGGAGTTAGGAATGAGGAGTGAGGAGTGGTGGCTGCGAGCTGCATCGAATTACTCTTACACCGATGGATTTCAAGTTCCATGATTTCTTTTTATATAGCTCGCCGAAAGCGGAAAACGGATAGAGTCACATTTCACAGGAAACGTTGTAGAAAGGTTATTATTCTACTGCTTGCTATTTCTAACATAGAACAATACACGTAATCGACAGGGTTAAAAGGGTTATAAAGGGTTATGCGAAAACAGGTACTCCCCATAACCTTTATAACCTTGAAACTTGCGATAGCATGTCATGTTTTACAGAAGGAATCAGCAGAATAATACCCTTATACTAATCGTTTTCTGTGAAACATAACTCTACCGGTTTGTAATATTCGGCGAGCTATATTAAAAGGAATCCTATAACTTGGCATACATCGGTATAAGAGCAATATGAGTGCTCGCCGCCACCACTCCTAACTCCTCACTCCTAACTCCTAACTAATTAAAAATCGTTTTCTACGCTATTGTCTCTATCCACAAAGGAGTCAATCTATGAGCTTACACTTCATCTTCGGTCGGGCCGGGACGGGGAAGACCTGTCGGTGCTGCCGGGAAATCAGAGACTATGTCACACAGAACCCAGGAAGCCGGGCGTATCTTTTGGTACCGGACCAGTGTACCTATACGGCGGAATACCAGCTGGCCCAGGCCTTTCCAGGAGAAGGATTTGTGGACGTCACCGTTTCTGGTTTTTCGCGCCTGGCCTACCGGGTATTTCAGGAAGTCCATTCCCCTGTCAGTGATGCCCTGTCTCCTTTGGGACAGCAAATCATCATTCGCCGCCTTTTGGAAACACACAAAGAGCATCTGCAGATGATTGTGAAAGTGGCTTCCCAGCCCCATTTCTCGGAAGAGTTGACCAATTTCTTTCACCAGCTGGATATGTTCTGCATCAGTGAAGACGATATGGTAAACGCTGCCGAAGCGGAAGGAGATACGCCTTTAGGAAAGAAACTCTCCGACCTATCGCTTCTCTATCAGGCCTATCACCAGTACTTGAAAGACCATTTCTCTTACCAGGGGAGTCTTTTTGACCTGCTGGCCCGGGAAATACCGAAATCAGAAAAGCTGCGCCATTCCCGCATTTGGATTGATGGATTCAATGGGATGGCGCCTCAAAAGATCAATATCGTCTCGGCCCTGATTCACACCGCCGAAGAAGTGACAGTAACGCTCCAAATGGACACCCCCGATGAAGCGGCAGAAAACACCAATTTCTCCCGTCCCTTCCATCTGTACTCTTTGCTGCAAGAAAAGGAACGCCGTTCGTCTGCCATTCACCTCACCGAAGACAACCGGTTCCACAATAATCATCTCATTGCCATGGCTCGTTCCTTCTTTGCGCCCCGTCCCCAGCGCTGCCTGCTTCCAGCAGAATCCAATCCTTCCGTGCAAGAAGGGCTCCATCTCCTGACTGCCTCCAACAAGGAAGAAGAAGTGGATGGCATCACCCGCACCATTATGACCTTGGTACGAGACCGGGGCCTTCGCTACCGCGATGTGCTGGTGCTGCTCCGCACGCCGGACAATTACAATGACCTGTTTGAGCGGGCCTTTCAGAAATATGACATCCCCGGCTTTATCGATAAAAAGCACCCTATGAATAACCATCCTCTGGTGATGCTCCTGGATTTCCTACTTCGATTTCTCACCCAGGAAACAAAACGCACCCACGGCGGATGGCAACTGGAGTCCCTTTTCCGACTCCTGAAGACAGGCCTTCTCCCTGTATTGACCCAGGAAGAAATAGACCAGCTGGAAAACTACACCCTCACCCATCGAATCCGTTCCTGGCAGTGGCATGCCCCCTGGACATTTCGGACCTATCGCGATTTGGACAAAGAACCACCGCCTATGACAGAGGCAGAATTGGCAGAACTGCGAGAAGCCAATGGATGGCGAGAAACATTGACCACCCTCTTAGACCCCATGGCCGATGCATGGAAACAGGCGGTGACGGGGAAAGACCGCTGCACCCTGCTGTACCAATGGTTGGTACAAGAAAAGATTCCTGACACCTTAGCCGCTTTGGATGAAAAAGAATGGCAGGAAACCCATCTCCGTCCTCATTTGCAAGTGTGGAAGAAAATCCTCTCCCTGTTGGAAGAAATCGTTCATGTGGCAGGAAATGACCCGCTGGATGCGAATACCTTCCTTTCCATTTTTGAAGACGGCCTTTCGGCCCTCACCTATTCCACCATTCCGCCTTCCCTGGACCACGTAACCGTCACCGGCATGGACCGCGGCTATGCCATGGAAGCGAAAGTGGTTTTCGTTCCCGGTGCGGTGGAAGGCGAATTTCCGAAACGAATCGAAGAAGGCGGCTTTTTCACTGAACTGGAAAAACAACAGATCTACAAAAATAGCCAGCTTCTCTTTGGCAACTGGCTCATGGACATGGTCCATCAGGAACAATTCTACGCCTACCTGGCACTGACCCGAAGTTCTGAAGCACTCTACCTCTCCTATCCTTCTTTGACCAGCGACGGACAGGAAACATCTCCCTCTTACCTGGTGAGCCAGCTCTCTCATTTGAACTATTTCTCAGAAAAGAAAAAAATCCATGGTGCCACCATGGACGAAACAGACCGCTCCTTTTTCTCCAATCCGAAACAAGCCCTGTCTCTTCTTCCTTCTGTGATTCGAGAATCCACACCGCAAGCAGATTCCCCCTGGACCGCCCTGGCTTCCTGGGCCTGGTCAAAGCCGGAAGAAAAGCCGCTGCTGCTGAAAAAATTATCCAGCCTGTCCTATGCCAATGAAGCCACCATGCTGCCAAAAGACCTGGCTGCCCAGCTGTTCAAACCCGGCGGCCGGTTCTTCAGTTCCGTAACGAAGCTGGAAAATTACAGAAATTGCCCTTACCAGTACTACTTGCAATACGGTCTTGGCCTGTCCGAACGAGATGACGGGAAACTGAACGTGATGGACATGGGCAATTACCTTCATGCGGGACTTCACCAGTTCGGCAGCGCCTTGAAGAACCACGCCAAAGACTGGAAAGATGCCACCGATGAAGACATTTCTCAGATTTCAGACACCATTGCCTCCCATTTAGCACCGAAAATTAAATTTGGTATCTTAGACTCCGATGGGGCCTCTCGCTACACCGAGCGAAATTTGAAAAATACATTCAAAAACGCCCTGTCGGACCTGCGCAGCTGGAGCCAGCACAGTGCGTTCCACACAGAAGCGCTGGAAAAAGAATTTTATCTCCATATCCACGATGGCACAAAAGATTCTTTCACCTTGAAAGGGAAAATCGATCGCATTGACCGATGCGGCGAAGCAGCAGCCATTTTTGACTACAAAACCGGCCACACCAAAGCCACACTGCAAGAAATCGTAAGCGGTCTCAAATTGCAGCTCTTGACATACCTCCTGGCCCTTTCAGAAGACAAAGAAAACCACGGCCTGCTCCCGGCCGCCTTGATGTATATTTACCTTTCCGGCGATGTAAAGAGCACCCCATCGGTACCGCCCGGCGGAGAACCGACCATTTCCAAAAAAGAAATGACCTCCGGCTTCCTCCTGCAGGACGTTTCCGTCCTAAAAGACCTGGACAGCGCCCTGGGAGAGGACGACTCCTACCTGTCGGTGCGTCTCAAAAAAGACGGCGGACTCTATAGCAGCACTAGCCTGCTCACAGAAGATGATTTCCAAGCCCTACTTTCCATCGTGAAGGAAAAACTCATTTCCCTTTATACAGAAATGAGCGAAGGCCAGATCCCCATCCGCCCCACCCGCTACAAAGGCAAATCCCCCTGCACCTACTGCCCCTACCACGCCATCTGCCGCTTCGACCCGAACCTCCCCGGCGAAGGCTACGAATATATCAATATGCCAAGCGACGCTGAGTTGAAAAAACAGTTGGAGTCATTAGCGGAGAAAAGTGACTCGTGACTGGTGACTAGTGACTAGTAGCTAGTAGCTAGGGATTAGGGATTAGGGATTAGGGACTCTAGCGGAATCAGCACTAGCGTCTTGGCTCCCCTGTCGGGGGAGCTGCCGAAGGCTGAAGGGGCAGCTCTAGCGGTATACTTCGCTATGAACATATCAAGCGTGCTCTGTGATGCCTGCTCCTATGGAAACGCCGATTTTAATATCTGCGAACCATATAGATTGGTTTGCCATACCACATAACGCTTGCGGTATAAAAGCAATTCGGCGCGGCTCGCAGCCATCACTCCTCACTCCTAACTCCTAACTTTCTCTTTTCGTTTAAATCACATTGTTTTCTATCGAAAAGGACGGATATATGTCTTGGACAAAGTCGCAGGAAGAAGCCCTGCAGATACGAAATAAAAATCTTCTCCTTTCCGCAGCCGCCGGAAGTGGGAAGACGGCGGTACTGACGGAGCGAATCATCCGATTGGTGAAAGATCCGCTGCATCCGGTCAATATCAACGAACTTCTGGTTTTGACGTTCACCAAAGCGGCGGCCAATGAAATGAAATCCCGTGTGGCCCAGTCGCTCACGAAGGAACTGGAGCAGTCCGACAGGGACAACAACACGGTGCTGATGCATCACTTGGAAAAACAAATTTCTCTTATGGGCAGTGCCCAGATTTCTACCTTGGATTCGTTTTTCCAATCCATTCTCCGGCAATATTTCTACCTCCTTGACTTAGACCCGAAGACCCAGATGCTGACCGATGAAAACGAAGCGTACCTGTTGAAAGACCAGGTCCTTTCGGATGTATTGGAAACATGGTATGAAAAAAACGATCCCCATTTCTTGGACACCGCCGACCTATTTGCCAGCCGCTACCAAGACGGGGCCTTGAAGCAGACCATTTTGAAAATCCACCAATTCGCCTGCTCCATGGCGTTCCCAGAAGTTTGGATTTCCCATTTGCCCAACAGCTACCAGTTTGCCAAAGACTCTTCCATGGATGATTTCCCATGGACAAAGCCCATTTTGGATGAACTGATTGCCACTGCGGAAAAAGCGGCCAACCTGTATCGCCAGGCCTTTTCTATTATGGAAAATAATAAACTGTGCGAAATCGTCTACAGTGAACAGCTCAGCGGTGAATACAGTTTCTTCTCTGCCTTTGCGCAAGTGAAAACATGGAAAGAACTATACAGCTTTCCGTCCTTCCAATACGCCACGCTGAAATCGGCCAAAGCCGCCCAGGTGAAGCCCTTTCATATCACCGCCAAAGATTTCAACAATGGCCTGGAAGCCGGTGCCATCAAAGCCCTCCGAAATGAAGCCAAAGACACCTACACCAAGCAGCTGGTGCCGTTTCTCTCCATCAAGGAAGACCAGTGGCTCTCTGAAACTGCGTCTATGTATCCTATCGTGAAAGTCCTCTCCGACCTGGCACTGGATTTCACCAAAGCCTATAAAGAACAGAAACGCAAAGAAAACCTCATGGATTTCAATGACCTGGAACACTACGTGCTGGATATTTTACTGGAAAAAGATAACCCCCATTTCACGCCAGAACAGGCCATAGAATTTCCATCGGCCGCCGCTCTTTCCATTGGACAGAAATACAAGGAAGTCATGATCGATGAATACCAGGACACCAATGGCGTACAGGAATTAATCACCGCCTTGATTTCCAAAGGAAATAACCGCTTCATGGTGGGCGATATCAAGCAAAGTATTTACCGGTTCCGCCAAGCAGACCCCACCATTTTCCTTTCTAAATACAATTCCTTTTCTACCGAAAAAGAAGCCACCAATTATCGCATCGATTTGAACAAAAACTTTAGAAGCGATGCCACCATTTTGTCGTCCATTAATTTCCTTTTCCGTCAAATCATGACAGAAAAGAATTTGGAACTCTCCTATGGAGACCCAGAATCCCTCTACGCCGGACGTCACGAAGAACCCCGCCCAGACGATTACGTAGGCGGTTCAGTTTCTCTGGAAATCATCGACACCAGTGACATCCAGGACGCAGAAACGGACCCCACTTTGAAAGAATTGGAAAATATCCAATGGGAAGGGCGACTCATTGCCCGCCGGATTCATGAACTGGTGGATAACAAAAAGCAAGTGATGAACAAAGACGGCACCTTCCGCCCCATCACTTACAGCGACATTGTCATTCTTCTCCGCTCTGTGGCTACCAAAGGACCGGCTCTCCTGAAAGTACTGGAAGAATCTCACATCCCTGCTTTGTCCGATCGAGAAGATGATTTCGTCCGGAATAGCGAAGTCGAAATGCTGTGGGCCCTCCTGAAAGTGCTGGATAATCCTCTGCAAGATTTGGCGATGACTGCCATTCTGCGTTCCTATTTCATTGGCCTCGATGAAACAGACATCGCCCGTTTGGCACTGAAGAAAAAAGAAATGGGAAAATCCCACCTCTTCTCCGTTTTATCTGATACCGAAGGGCTCCTTTCAGAAGAGAAACAAGCCCAACTGTCCGATTTCCTCCTTCATTTCCAATCCTGGCGGCAAGCCTCTATCCAAGACGGCATTGCGCCTCTGCTGCGGCAAATTTTGGAAGATACGGACTACCTCACCTATATTTCCGGCCTCCCCAACGGTGCCTTCCGCAAAGCCCACGTGCTATCTTTCTACGAGCTAGCCAAAGAACGGGACGCCACGTCTCACAATGGACTCTATCCGTTTCTGAACTACCTCACCCGTCTCACCCAGGAGAACCAAAACTTCAAATCCACCACAACCACCGGCACCTCTTCCGATGCGGTACGCATCATGACCATCCATCGAAGCAAAGGGCTGGAATTTCCTGTGGTCTTCCTGGCTGACATGGGGAAACGGTTCAACCTGCAGGACACCCGCGCTGCGGCCATTTGTCACAAAAATCTGGGCATCGGTATCCAGCACTATGACAAAATCCACCGCCTCCGCTGGCCTTCCCTCTACTGGTACGCCGTGAAAGCGGCCGCCGAAAGAGAAAGCCGCGCCGAAGAAGCCCGGCTGCTCTACGTGGCCATGACCCGCGCCCGGGACAAACTGTACCTCACGGCGGTCCGAAAAGATATAGGAAAAGACATCACTGCCTATAGTACCCCACTGGCTGGCACAGGAAATCAGACCGTCAGCCCGCTCCCGTCCCATCTGATTTCTAACGGCAGCTCCTACTTGGACTGGATTTTCCCCGCTATGCTGCACCATAGAAGTTTCCAAAAAGCATGGGACCTGGTGGAACGAATCCCGGTCTACCAGGACGATGCGCCCAGCGATCATTCTTCTTTTGAACTCACCATCACAAAAGAAAAAGACCTCTTCACCGAAGACGAACAATTCCTTTGGAACCAGGAAGAAACCATTTCTCCAGAAATAGCCAAGGAACCGGTAGCTACCACCAAAGAATCATTCCTTGCCTTACTCCCTCAGCCCGTGCCGGACTGGATGACAAGGCAGCTCACCTGGACCTATAGCCACAGCGGCGCCGTTCACACGCCAGCCAAACTGACCGCCACCTCGGCAGTGAAACTTAGGGAAGAAGCGGAATACGCCGCCAGCGACGAACCGCCTTACCCGTCTGTCACCTTAGCCGAAGAAGCCAGCACGGAAAAAGAGGAAAACGAAGAAGAAAACGCCCTCCCCGCCGACTATAGCGAACCGCCCACTTTCCTACAGGACGACGCCCCCACCTACAGCGGCACCACCTTCGGTACCTTGATGCATAAAGCCATGGAAATGATTGACTTCACCACCCTGGAAGCCACCGAAACCGCCATCCGCGCGCGCATCCAAGAACTTTCTCAAAAGAACGTATTCACCGAAGAAGAAACGATAACCCTTCTTTCCCATCGCAAAAATAGAAATCCCGTCAAGGGCATTCTCGCCTTCATGGAAAGCCCCCTCTGCCAAGCCATGAAAGAAGCCATGGTGATTCGCAAAGAAATGCCCTTCTCCATCCTTTTGCCTGCCCATTCTTTCTATCCCGACTGTGAGCTGGAAGAAAAAATCTTCCTCCAAGGCGTCATGGACTGCATGCTGGAAAATCAAGAAGGCATCCTCATCATCGACTACAAAACCGACCGCTTTATGACCGAAGAAGAACTGAAAAACCACTACAAAGTGCAGCTCCAAGTTTACGGCGAAGCGGCAGAAAAACTTCTGGAAAAACCGGTCCTCCACCTCTACCTCTGGTCCTTCACCTTTGGAAAAATGATTGAAGTGCCCTTGGCTAGTGACTGGTGACTGGTAGCTAGGGACTGGTAGCTAGGGATTAAGGACGCTAGCGAAATCAGCAATAGCGTCTCGTCTCCCCCGTCGGGGCAATGCTGTTAAGTTAAGCGAGATATGCAATGATTTCTGCTGATGCAAAG
>SAMEA104315425__coassemble_812_pt1 | contig 21266 bp, 13 predicted proteins | sample SAMEA104315425__metabat2_low_PE_033 | metagenome-assembled genome bin SAMEA104315425 (sample SAMEA104315425) | gut metagenome | biome: Monkey gut; feature: monkey-associated habitat; material: faeces | place: China | collected 2013
AAGCCGTTTTAGAAAGATGCCAACAACGCTATGTATCTCATCTCAATACATACCGCCGGTGCGAGCTATCCCCCCTGCCCCCCTTCCAAAGGAAGAGGGTAGCCGCTAGTGCAAATACCGCTACAGAACTCTCAAGAGCCCCTTCCTTAGGAAGGGGCAGGCGAGCTGAGGGGCCGGGGATAGGACGATGAAGAAGAATTGTTAGACAAGCCGTTTTAGCAAGACGCCAACAACGCTATGCATCTCATCTCGATGTATCCGCTAATGCGAGCTATCCCCCTGCCCCCCTTTCAGCGAAAGAGGGTAGCCGCTAGTGCAAATACCGCTACAGAACCCCAGTCACCCACAGCAAAAAGCCAAGGGTATCAATCATGACACTCTCGGCTTTTTTACATAAACTATTTCTTCAGTTTATCTGCTGCCATAGCGAAGGCCGCCAAAGTTTTGGCATCAAAGATTTCTCCTTTAGCAATCAGTTCCCATACTTCGGAAAGAGGGAGACTCACTACATCCAGGTATTCATCCTGATCCAAATGCTGGTGGGCTTTCACCAAATGGTCTGCCAGGTACAGATGAATGGTTTCATTACAGAATCCCGGGGTGGTGTAAATATACCCCAGTTTCTGGATATGTTCACTCTTGTACCCCGTTTCTTCTGTCAATTCTCTTGCGGCACAGGTATCCGGGTCTTCTCCTGGATCCAATTTTCCCGCCGGAATTTCCAAAAGGGGTTGTTCTACCGCATAGCGATACTGCCGCACAAAGAGGACATGCCCATCATCGGTAACAGGAATGATGGCAGCAGCGCCGGGGTGAAGAACCACTTCTCTGTTGGTCTTATGTCCCCCGATTTCTACGTCATCATCAAAGACATGAAGCATCCGACCTTGAAAAGCCGGTTTGCGCTGAATCAATTTTTCTTTTTCGATGCTCATTTCACACCTGTACTGCCTACACCGCCCTTGCGGACTCCTTCTGCTTTGTCATCATCGGTGACAAGGTAATGACAGAAGATGCCCTGCGCCACACGGTCGCCTTTACCGATGTGGAATACTTCAGAAGAAGTATTGTATATGGCTGCCATGATATGGCCTTCATTGTCTTCATTATTATAATAATCGGCGTCAATGATTCCGGTGCTGTTAATCAAAACCAGTCCGTGCTTGATGGCCATGCTGGAACGGATGAAGAGAGCCAAGTATTCATCATGCCCCATGTAAGCCTTGAGGCCGGTCTTCACCAAGGTGACTTTACCCGGCTGAAGATCCACATCTTCTCCGCTTTCGATATCATAGCCAGCACTCTGGGCGGTTTTTCTTACCGGCAAATGGATGCCTTTTCCTTCCCAAGTGGAAAGGATTTCAAATCCGCGCTGTTTCATTATTTCTTTTTCTCCAACAGCAGGGCTTTGCGAGACAGATTGATACGGCCTTTGTCGTCGATTTCAGTAACTTTCACCATGATTTCGTCCCCTTCATGAACGATATCTTCAGGTTTTTCTACTCTCTGCAGAGCCAGCTGGGATACATGAACCAGACCTTCTTTGCCTGGGAGAATTTCTACGAAGCAACCGAATTTCATGAGACGGGTGACTTTGCCCAGGTAGGTTTCACCCACTTTGACTTCACGGGTCAGAGCTTCTACCATAGCTTTTGCCTTCTGTGCTGCTTCTTCATCTTCAGAAGCGATATACACGCGGCCGTCTTCTTCTACGTCCAGTTTGGCACCGGTTTCGGAAATAATCTTGTTGATGGTCTTTCCGCCGCTACCGATGACTACACGGATTTTATCTACCGGGATGGTCATAGAAATAATCTTTGGTGCGTACTTGGAAAGGTGTTCTGCTGGTTTATCAATGCAAGCAGCCATCTTGCCAAGGATGAAGAGTCTGCCTTCATGAGCCTGTTTCAAAGCAGTCAGAAGGATGTCTCTGGAAATACCATGGACTTTGATATCCATCTGAATGGCAGTTACGCCCTGTGCGGTACCAGCCACTTTGAAGTCCATATCACCCAGCGCATCTTCCATGCCCTGGATATCGGACAGAATAGAGAATTTGCCGCCGTCTTCGATAAGGCCCATAGCGATACCAGCAACCGGAGCTTTAATCGGAACGCCTGCATTCAAGAGGGACATAGTAGAGCCGCATACAGAAGCCTGAGAGGAAGAACCATTGGATTCCAGAATTTCAGATACTACACGGATAGCATATGGGAAATCATCGACACTCGGAATCACCGGACGGAGGGCTCTTTCAGCCAAAGCGCCATGACCGATTTCACGGCGTCCCGGACCTCTGGATCCCTTGGTTTCGCCAACGCAGTAAGACGGGAAATTGTACTGATGGATGTATCTCTTTTCAGTAATTGGTGTCAGGTCATCGATAATCTGGGTTTCAGACATAGGAGCCAAGGTGGTAATAGAAAGTGCCTGGGTCTGACCACGGGTGAAGAGAGCAGAACCATGTACTCTTGGGAGCAGTCCCACTTCACAGGTAATCGGACGGATTTCGGTGAGCTTTCTGCCATCTGGACGAATACCTTCATTGGAAATGGTATGACGAACGATTTCCTTGGTCAAGTGATCCAGTGCATCAGCTACATCAGAAAGATGTTCTGGGAAAATATCTGCAAAGTGTTCCATGGCATCTTTCTTTGCAGCAGCGATGTTACCATCACGTCTCAGTTTATCTGCATCGAAAATGGCTTTCTTCAATGCTTCGGTGGCATATTCTTCTACAGCCCCTTCGATTTCAGCCGGTACTTCTGGGAATACCAGGGTGCGTTTTTCTTTGCCTACTTCTTCGATGATCTTCTTCTGGAAACGGCAAAGTTCTTTAATGGTTTCATGACCAAACATGATGGCATCAAGAATTTCTTCTTCTGGAGCTTCGTTAGCGCCGCCTTCTACCATCATGATAGCTTCTTCGGAACCGGCTACGGTAACATTCATGGAAGACTGTGCCATCTGTTCCTGGGTCGGGTTGATGACATATTCGCCATTGACTTTACCTACACGAACGCCAGCAATCGGGCCATCCCACGGAATATCGGAAATGCCCAAGGAAGCAGAAGCCCCCAGCATGCCGCACAGTTCTGGTGCATTGTCATAATCCACAGACAGAACGGTAGCGACTACATGCACATCGTTGCGGCATCTTTTATCGAAAAGAGGACGGATAGGACGGTCAATGAGACGAGCGCAGAGAATAGCAGAATTTCCTGGACGACCTTCACGACGAAGGAATCCGCCAGGCATTTTGCCTACAGCATACATTTTTTCTTCATAATCTACAGTGAGAGGGAAGAAATCTGTTCCTTCTCTTGGTTCCTTGCTGGCAGTGGTTGCTACCAGGACAGCTGTTTCACCATATCTGACAAGTACAGCCCCATTGGCCTGTTTTGCCATTTTGCCGGTCTCAATGATAAGTGGACGACCAGCCAGGTCCATCTGAAATGTTTTGAACATTTCTTTTCCTCCTAGAAATAAATACTATAATCCTTTTTATGCATACGATTTATTATATAATATTTCCCCCGCCTTTCTCAAGAGGAAATGTTGCTAGTTGGCAGATAGCAGTTAGCAGTTGGCGGTTGGCAGTTAGCGGTTAACGGTTAACGGCTAACTGCTAACGGCTAACTGCTAACGGCTAACGGCCGACTGCTAACTGCCAACTGCTAACTGCCAACTGCCAACTGCTAACTATTAATTGTTCATAAATAATCGAGTGCAAGCTCTATGAATAAATAGAAACAGTGATATAATAACGAATAAATAAATAGAAGCAGTGATATAATAACGAATAGATAACATACTATGGTTGTGGATAGAATGTAAACAACTTAGGAGGTCATATGAAAATAATCATCATTGGTGCCAGTTCGCTCGGCACCATGGTTGCGGAATTTCTCTCCAATGAAGGCCACGATGTGGTCGTGGTGGATTTGAAGGAAGAGAAATTAGAGCCCTTAAGAAATGAATGGGACGTACTGGCCATCCAAGCCGATGGTACCAGTCCTTCTTTCATGAGAAGCGTGGATGTCAAAGGCAGCGACTTGGTGGTAGCTCTCACTGCCATAGACGAAGTGAATATCATCGCTTGTATCCTGGCGAAAAAGAATGGCATCCCCCATACCATTGCTCGCATTCGAGATTCCAAATTTCTTTCCGAGCCGGTGGATTACATCAAAGAGAATTTTGACATCGACCTGGTACTCAGTCCAGAGCTAGTCACCGCCCGTGAAATCAGCCGGCTGGTTATGACCCCGACAGCCATCAATGTAGAGAATTTTGCCGGCGGAAAAGTACAATTGTTAGAAACCAAATTATCTTCCTTTTCGCCTTATATTCATAAAAAGCTGAAAGACATTACCCTTCCCCCCTCGGTACTGATTCCTCTCATTCATCGAGACCACCGGATGATCATTCCCCATGGCAATGACCAACTGCTTCCGCTGGATAATGTGTATTTCTTGGGAAACCCTGACTCGCTGAAAGAAATTTCTGCCCATAGCCCCGCCAAGTTTCAAAGACAAACGAGAAAAGCCCTCCTCATTGGCGCAGGGCGCACCGGACAGACCTTAGCACCCATGTTGGAGAAGCAAGGTATTTCTGTCAAAGTCATAGAAAAGCAGGAAATACGTTGCCAAGAAATGAGTAAAAAGCTGAAAAAAGGGCTGGTCCTTTTAGGCGATGGTACCGATATGGATTTACTCACCCAGGAAGGTGTCTCTGAAGCCGATACGGTCATTTGTACCACCAAGGATGAACGGCTCAATCTGATGATGGCCCTTTTGGCAAAACATTTGGGGGCAGGGCAGACCATTGTACGGGTAACCCAAACATCCTATATTTCTCTCATGCAACAGGTAGGCATTGATATTGTACTTTCTACCCGGCTGCTGGCTGCCAGTGAAGTGCTGGGATTTGTCAGAAGCGGTAATGTGGTTTCCGTCTCACTGCTAGAAGAAGCCAGCGTGCAAGCCATTGAACTCATTTTGCCACGAGATTCCAAAGTCAATGGGGTTCCCCTTATGGAGGCCCATCTTCCTTCAGCTTGCCTGGTAGGTGCCTATGTCCGCCAAGGCAAAGCCTATATTCCAGATGGACATTCGATTCTACAAACCGGTGACAATGTGATTCTCATTGTAGAAACGGAACAAGCCGCCCAGGTGATTTCTTATTTCAAAGGCAGGGATTGATATGAATTACCCGCTGATTTCATCTATGATATCTCAAATCATAGGCTGTGCCGGATTATCCCTGTTGCTACCATTGGGGCTGGCTCTTGTTGAAGGAGAACCAATCTATGGATTTCTAATTTCTATTGCCCTTGCGATAGGAATTGCTTTTTTACTTAGAAAGCAAAAAATCTCTCCCCACACCAGTCTGACCCCCAGAGAAGGGACGGCCATTACAGCACTGGCTTGGATTTCCGTATCTCTTCTCTATAGTCTCCCCTATAGTGTATCAGGGCTTTTATCTCCACTGGATGGATTGGTGGAAAGTATTTCTGGTTTGACCGGTACCGGTGCCACCGTCATCAATGATTTAACCGTGGTCCCTTCTTCTGTTCTATTCTTCCGCTCCCTCACCCACTGGATTGGCGGCTTAGGTATCATTGTCATTTTCGTGGCCCTATTTCCACAAGCAGGCCGTGGTACCACCAAAATGGTCAATGCAGAAAGCACGGGGCCTACTGCCTCGAAGGCACTTCCTCGCATCAAAGAAACGGCCATGGCACTCTTTTCCGTTTACTTTGCTTTCACCGCCATCTGTGCCATAGCCTATATGGTATGGGGAATGCGTTTTTGGGAAGCCATCGACCATAGCTTCTCTACCATCGCCACTGGTGGTTTTTCTACCAGAAATGAAAGTGTAGCCTATTATCACAGTATTTCTTTGGAACTTCTCATGGTTTTCTTCATGGTGATTTCCAGTGCTAACTTTGGTATCTATGTCAAAGCATGGAAACGGGGCTTTCATGTCATTTGGGAAGATACGGAATTCAAAGTCTATGTATGTATCGTTGGTCTGTCCACTTTGCTCTTGACGGTCCTCTTGGTGCTACAATCCTCTATGCCATGGGGTACTTCTTTGCGGGAGTCCCTATTTCAAGCAGTTTCTATTTCTTCCAGCACCGGATTTGTATCGGCTGACTTTGACCAGTGGCCATCGGCGGCCAAATTCATTCTGCTGCTCATTATGATTATTGGCGGCTGCGGTGGTTCTACGGCTGGCGGATTGAAAGTGATCCGCCTCATCTTGCTAGGGAAATCTTTCATGTCTCTTCTGCGGTTGCATATTCACCCCAGAGCGGTACTTCACCTTACGGTCGGCAAAGAAACATTTTCTGAAAACACAGCCTTTCAGGTACTGACCTTCTTTTTCATTTATATCTCCCTTTCCGCTCTGTGGGCTGTATGCTTCATGTGGGATGGTATCGCTTTCCTAGATGCCATCGGCGTGGCCTTCTCCACCATGAGCAATGCCGGTCCTGCTTTTGGACAGTTTGGCGCCACTTGTACCTACGCCTCTCTTCCAGACTTCAGTAAAGCCATTGTGTGCCTTTCCATGCTCTTCGGCCGTTTGGAATCCATCACGTTGCTAGCCATATGTATGCCTTCATTTTGGAAACGAAGTGGATGGTAATTAAAGTGCCTGAAATAATAAGGAATTAGAAATGAGAAATGGTAGAAGGGACGCACCATTCATAAAGCGCCCCCATCCCCTTTTCTGTACCAATCAAAAAACTCCCGTTAGAAACAAATGCTTCTAGCGGGAGTTTTATTTTAGTGACTGGTGACTAGTGACAAGAATGACTGCATTTCTTCCCAGTCACGAGTCACCAGTCCACCAGTCACCTATTATTCCGGTAAATCGTTTCGGAGGACCCGGTGGGCCATGCCTACGGTGACTTCGTTGAAGTGCAGCACGCCTACGCCAACGAAAATGGCCACACAGAGGTGTTCTTTCCAACGAGCAATACCGATTTTGCCACCTACATTCATTCCGATGGCCATGGGCTTAATCTGTTCAATGGCAGATTCCATAGCGCCGATGACAGAACCGTCACCTACGTGGGTATCAGAAATGACGTGCTGTCTCTGGGCTGCCACGATGGCGGACTCAAAGATTTTTGGCAAAATGTCCAAGAACTTGCCACCGAAATTGACAGCCACAGAGCGAATGCCTTCCTTGGCCAGTTCTTCTTTCAGTGCGTTTTCATTGGCTCTGGTTTCTGTGAGAGACATCCGAAGGGCCGCTCTGGCCACATCGGCGCTCTGGTATTCTTTATAAGCCATATTAGCAGTCTCTGTTCTTTATTTCCTGAATCAGGTTAGCTACGAACATCGGCAGATGGGTAGCACCCAGGTCACCATCTTTACGGCTTCTTACGGTGATGGTGTGGGTATTCATTTCCTTATCGCCGACGATAATCATGTACGGAACCTTTTCCATCTGTGCCTTACGGATCTTGTAGCCCAGGGTTTCATTGGCTTCTTCTACTTCTACACGAAGGTTGGATTCGCTCATCGCATTGGCAATGGATTTTGCGTATTCCAGGTTCTTTTCGGTAACCGGAATGACTTTAGCCTGTACCGGAGCAATCCAAGCTGGGAATGCACCACCGAAGTGTTCAATCAAGATGCCGATGAAACGTTCCAGGGAACCGTAACCAGCACGGTGCAGCATAACGGCTCTATGTTTTTCACCATCTTCGCCGATGTAGTTTACATCGAAACGTTCCGGCAGCTGCATATCCATCTGGATGGTACCGCACTGCCAGGTACGTCCCAGGGAGTCCTGTACGTGGAAGTCCAGTTTCGGGCCATAGAAAGCACCGTCGCCTTCATTGATCTGGTATGGTACGCCAGTCTTTTCGATGGCTTCACGAAGTGCGTTGGTGGAGATTTCCCACAGTTCGTCGCTGCCCATGGAGTTTTCTGGACGAGTGGACAGTTCTACATGGTATTCCAGACCAAATACACCGTACATCTTCTTGTACATAGCCATGCACTTGATGACTTCATCTTTCATCTGTTCCTGGGTCATGAAAATATGAGCATCGTCCTGGGTAAAGCAACGTACACGGAAGAGACCGTGAAGAGCACCCTTCAGTTCATGACGATGTACCAGACCGAATTCGCCAACACGCATTGGCAAATCTCTGTAAGAACGCTGCTGGGTCTTGAAGAACAGGATTCCGCCAGGGCAGTTCATCGGCTTAATCGCATAATCTTCATCATCAATCTTGGTGAAGTACATATTTTCTTTGTAATGATCCCAATGGCCAGACTGGAGCCACAGTTTCTTGGACAGAATTACTGGGGTCATGATTTCTACATAACCAAATTCTTTGAACAGTTCTCTTTCATATTCCATGAGCATATTGCGGAGAACCATTCCCTTTGGATGGAAGAATGGGAATCCCGGGCCTTCTTCATGGAAGGAGAACAGATCCAGCTGCTTGCCCAGTTTTCTGTGGTCACGCTTTTCAGCTTCGGCACGAACAAAGAGGAAATGTTCCAAATCTTCTTTGTTGAAGAAAGCAGTGGCATAGATACGCTGCAGCATTTTGTTCTTTGCATCGCCGCGCCAGTAAGCACCTGCTACAGACATGAGCTTGAATACTTTCACTTTGCCAGTGGATTTCATATGCGGACCAGCGCACAGGTCAGTGAAGTCACCTTGTTCATAAAGAGAAATGGTTTCTTCTTCCGGCAGATCTTCAATGAGCATCACCTTGTAGTCCTGGTTCTTGTCTTTGAAATACTGCAGAGCTTCTTCTCTTGGAAGAACCTTCTTTACCAGCGGAATGTTTTCCTTGGCAATCTTTGCCATTTCTTTTTCGATAGCAGCAAAGTCTTCCTGGCTGAATACATGGTCAGAATCCAGGTCATAGTAGAAACCGTCATCAATAGCCGGTCCGATAGCGAACTTTACGCCTGGGAACAGGTGCTGAATGGCCTGTGCCATCACATGGGAAGCGGTATGTCTCAGAGTGAAGAGACCTTCCTTGTCTTCTTTGGTGAAAAATTCTACCGTTGCGCCATCTACAATTGGATCTCTCATATCAGTGAGTTCTCCATTGACTTTGGCTACAATGGCATTCTTGCCAAGGCTGTTGGAAATAGCTTTCGCAGCGTCGGCCAGAGAAATGGCACTGTCAAACTGTTTTTCTTTTCCGTCTTTTAAACGAATGGTAATCATATGTAATCTTCCTTCCTTTCTAGATAAGAGAAATCTGGAATGATTTCTGCTGATATAAAGGTTTCTCAGGTTGCTCAAGTTTCTCAAGGTTCTCAGGTTCCTCGAATGAGATGAATACGCTGGTTTCAATCAATGATTCGAGAAATCTGAGAATCCTTAGAAGCTCAAGGATCTGATACACCTGTAATCACATGTATTGTCCTATCAAACAATGTCATTACATTAGGTCAAGGGAAATAGCTGATAACTTCTACTGATGTTACAGGTTTCTCAAGTTCCTCATGACTCTCACGTTTCTCAAATAAGCTAATGCCGCTTTCGATTATCAGCACGTTCGAGAAACCTGAGCAACCTGAGAAACCTTAGAACCTTGAGCAACCTGTAACATCTGGCGGAATCATACCAACTAACACTAATCCATAACTTAATATAATAAGGTGTAACTATAAATAAAAAAACTTCCGTCCCAGTAAGGGACGAAAGTTATATTCCGTGGTTCCACCCAAATTAGAGCCGAAGCTCCACTTGTCGGTCCGATAACGAGACCAGCCGGGAAGATTTCAATCTTCCTGTTCAAGAGTGGTAACATATCTTTTCCATGACCCGCTTCTCACCTACCGCAGGCTCTCTTGGCATGTCCAATGATATATCATGTCTCTGTCATCACATGTTATGGACATATGATAGACTGATTTTTTTGATTTGTCAAGAGGGAAAAACAGTTAGGAATGAGGAGTGAGGAATTAGGAGTGGTGGTGGCGGCGCATAAAATTTGGAAGCGCCGCAAAATTATAACTAGTGGATTCTCGATAATTCATACGTCTGATGTTTACTGAATACATGCAGTGAAATTCTGATATTCAAGTACATAGGAATATGGGCTATACGCTAAATACCTTGGTACTATAGGTTTAAATGCTGAATACCAAACCCTAAACCATTGCGATAAATAAATTTCAACAAAAGTGAATTAACAAGCAGTCACTAAATCTAAAAGAGAGTATTGGGGCGCTTTATGAATTGTGCGCCCCTTCCACCACTCCTCACTCCTAATTCCTCACTCCTCACTTTTTCAAAACCGTTGCACCGCAATGAATAACTAGCCAAAAATCCGCCTCAGTTCCTTATTATCCAAATTTCCAATCCAGCTTTCTCCTACCGAAACGGTCATATCTGCCAAGGCTTTTTTCTGCTGGATGATACCATTGATTTTTTCTTCAAAGGTGTCTTTGGTGATGAATCGATGAACAAAGACGTTTTTCTTTTGTCCGATACGATAAGCGCGATCGGTGGCCTGGGCTTCTACCGCCGGATTCCACCACAAATCATAATGAATGACGTGAGAAGCGGCGGTGAGATTGAGACCTGTGCCAGCCGCTTTGAGCGACAGAATGAAGAAACGAGCTTTCGGGTCGTTTTGGAATCGGTCCACCATGGCTTTTCGTTCTTTGATAGAACAGCCGCCATGGAGGAACATGGGACGGTCCCCCAGTTTCGCTTCTAGGAAATCGGCCAGCTTATCCCCCATTTCTCGGAATTGGGTGAAAATAAGTGCTTTTTCTTTATTTCCTCGGATGGAAGAAGCCAAATCCAAAAGCATGGTGGCTTTTCCAGAAAGGGACGGGTCCCAATTTCCATCTTTGGCAAATTGCGCCGGATGATTGCATATTTCCTTTAATGCCAGAATCATCTGCAGCACCAACCCTTGGCGTTTGAAAATGGACTGGTGGTCCTTATCGGATACGGACTCAATGACTTTGAGACTTTCTTCCACGGTCTCATGGTACAGAGCGGCCTGCTCTGGTGTAAGCATAGCATACTGGTCCTGCTCTATCTTATCTGGCAAGTCAGAAATAATGGATTTGTCTGTTTTGAGTCGCCGCAATAGCATAGGCGCCGTCACCCGCCGGAACAAAGCGGCTTTCTCCTGGTCCTGTTCATACTGGATGGGGTCTGCGTATTCGGTTTTGAAATTTTTGGCCGTTCCCAAGTACCCTTTGTTGGCAAACTCCATGATAGACCAGAATTCTTTCATGTTATTTTCCACCGGCGTGCCACTCATGGCAATGCGGACATCCGACTTCACAGACCGCACTGCTTTGCTCTGGGCCGTATCTGGATTTTTGATATTCTGCGCTTCATCGATGACGAAAGCTTCCCATTTCTTCTTTTTCAGCACATCCTGGTCAGAACGCAAAAGGCCATAGGAAGTAAGCAGTATATCCCCATCAAAGTCCGACAGATTTCGTTTCTGTCCATAATACAGGAACACCGACAACTTCGGCGCAAAGCGAGCGATTTCTTCCTGCCAGTTTGCCAAAAGCCCCGTAGGTACTACTACCAGTACTTTCTTTTTGGCAAGCCGTCCCTCTTCCCGAAGTTTTTCTAGGAAGGAAATCACTTGCAATGTCTTGCCCAGCCCCATATCATCGGCCAAGATACAGCCAAATCCCAATCGGCTGTTGTTATACATCCAGGAATAGCCTCGCTCCTGATAAGGACGCAAGGTGGCCTTCAAATCTGCCGGCAGCGGCACCGGCTCTGAAGATTTCATTTCCTGTATCATGGCTGCCACTTCTGGTGAAATAGAAATTTTCGTTCCTTCGTAAGTACCGGCCAGCACAGTGCGAAGCAATTTTTCTCCCGTCATGGATTTGGAAAGCTGCCACATCTTTTCCAATTGTTTCAAATCTTCTTCAGTCACGTACAGATACTGCCCTTTGAAACGAATGAGAGAGCCAGCTTTGATAGATAACTTTTCAAATTCTTCTGGAGAAATCGTCTCTTCTCCTAAAGCAATTTGCCAATCAAAATCAAGCATATCTTCCAAATGAATCAACGATGGAGAGGTGCTGCTTGTGCCTTCTTTCTTTTTCACCCGCACGGTTCGTTTCGGACGGAGCAATACTTTGAGAGATTTCGGAAGCACCACCTGGGTGCCCAAAAGCTTGATGGCAGGAATCACATCCAACAGTAAGGTGGCAAAATTTTCATTGCTATAGGAAATAGGATGTTTCCCCTTGCCGTCCATATAGATCCCCATACCATCCACCAACGCAGAAAGCAGATCCAAATCCTTTAAAATGGCAAATCGTTCCTTTTCATACTGTTTCTTTTGGAACACGTCAGATAGGGAAATAGGCAAGTCTTCCGGATGGTTCGTATCCTGCACAGACACATCCAAATCAAAGACCTTTCCCTCGGCCGAGTCGGACACCACCAACACCGGCTGCCAGCGGCAATTGGCGGTATGGAAATAAGAAATCCATGTGGTAATGGTGCTTTCTATGCCTTTGATGTCTGCCTCTCTCTTATATAAGGGTTCTCCCAGGAAAAACATATCATACAGAGAATCCTCCTGGTTATGATACCCCACCAGGTGCTTCATCAAGTGAGTCAGAAAGAGAGACATCACCGTTTCCAACGGGTGCAAGGCCATACACGGTTTGGTGCGGCCCAATTTCACCTGCACCCGTTCTTTCGGAAGTGCTTTCGCCAAAAGTCCCATGGCTTCAGCGGTGCCTGGATCCATATCGGAAGGAAGCCAGCGAATGGCCAATGCACCTTGGGAAAGTTTCACCAATTCTGGTACAACATTTCCATTTCGCAAAAGTTGAAGCGACAAAAGACAAGCCTGCCGGAAAAAACGCACCACAAAAGAAGCATCTTCTGCCTCCTCTTCCGACATGTCAATCAAGGCAGCAACGAACCGGGAAATCACCCACGGGTCTTTATCTGGCATCACAAACAGTCCGTCTGTGAGCCCTTTCACCACCAAAGTTCCCTCCGGTGCATTGGCTAAAACAGAACTATCGGTATCAGAAGACAGCTGATAAATGACCGACGAATCAAAGAGCCCGTAGGTGGCCCCTTTCTGGACCTTCTTCATCACCTTTTCATAGACTTTGCGGAAACTACCCCGAGGATAAAAGGCTGGATTTCCCGGAAGCACTTTGCTGAACACAGCCTGTAAGCTATGAATTTTCGTGAAATCAGGATACAGGAAATCCTCCGGTTCTTTTCCAGCGGTTGCTTTCTTTGAAATAGGTTCGCCCTGCACTAAAGATTCCCAAAGAGGCACTTCCACTTTTATTTCACTGGAAAGAGACATGCCCCGATTTTCCAATTCTTCGACCAAATCCAGTCCATGCATAGTAAAAACCAGAAATGGATTGTTATCGATTTCTAAACTCATCTGGTAGACCACGGCCGCAATGTGCTTGCACAAATGAGCCCAATCGGGGCAATCGCAATCCATATGGATATCATCCATAGAGCGAGGAAAAATGGAAAGGCCCAATCGTTCTGCAATGTCCAAAACCTGGGGATCCAGTTCACGATGCATCAATTTGGTCACGATGGAAATATGGGATAACAATTCATCCATAAATGAGGAAACCTGCTGCTTCGTAAAGGAGGAAAAGCCCAGCGTCACCCGGTACGGTTTCCGGCGGGTTCCCTGCACAGCGGCTACCAACGTAGCCCCTTTCCAGTACATAGAAATCACAGCCCCCTGCCGGGCATAGGCGGCACCACGGGGCAGACGGTTGCTGTAGTCCGCCTTCTCCAGCGCCTGCAGCCACGCCTTCCCCCACCAGGTATTTCCGAATTGTATTTTCATAATGTCTCCTTGATTGATATTGGTTGATGGTTGTTAGTTGTTGGTTGTTGGTTTATTCTCCGGGTCTGCTATATTCATCTAGACCGTGTTCAAAGAGACAATGGTTTAAGGCTTACCTTCCAAGTTCTTCTGTATCAACACGCACAAAATGAAAGCGCTATTGGTTTAGGGTTTGATGTTCTGTATTTAAACCTTAAACCAATGACTGTTTCATGACAGTTCATTGGAGAATGATGGCCTCGGAAAGTAAACCCCAAACCCATCCGATCTTTTTTTGAAAAGTATCAGTATAGAACTCGGGAAATAAACCCTATCCCTAAATCAATACTTCTCTTAGCACGGCCTACATGTCACTTACGAACACGGAAAAGCCCCAACAACAATCAACCAACAACCAGCAACAATCGATAATCCATTTTCTTAGCAGTTGAAAGATGAATTAATAACCAGTCACTACTTCAAATATATCATTCTCTCCAAATCTCCGCAACGCAAAAATCCCTGTAGAAGTTTCCTTCTGCAGGGATCCATAAGCAAGGTCAATTATTTCAGACGCAGGCCCAGTTTTGCACCAAGAGCTCTGTAACGTTCGATGTCTTCGCCTTTGAGGTATGCGAGCATATTTCTTCTCTGACCAACCATTTTCAGAAGACCACGACGAGAATGATGGTCTTTCTTGTGGGATTTCAGATGTTCGGTGAGAAGAGCGATTCTCTTGGAGAGGATAGCGATCTGTACTTCGCAAGATCCGGTGTCACCTTCATGGGTAGCGTACTGTTCAATGATTTCTTTCTTTGCTTCAGCTGTTAACATAATAGCCTCCTAAAAATAAATAAATTGCCGTATCTAAGTCCCCGCCGGAGACAGCGCAAAACTGAGATACAGTTCATACACGAATGATATTATAGCGTAAAGTGGCATGAGATGCAAGTGGGTTTCATATAAAGGTTATTGTTCTGCTAGATTCTTCTATCTAACAAACAAAATATACCGCCTATCAAAAGGGTATGAAGGGTTATAAAAGGTTATGGGACTATCGTAAATCTCATAACCCTTTGTAACCTTTATAACCTTTTGACAGGCGGTATTCGCTATTTGTTAGGCATTAGAATACAGCAGGACAATAACCTTTATATTCTGCCGCTAACAATTAGCAATATTTCAAAGCGTCATTCAGTCTCTTCATCGTCTTTTCTCTGCCAAAGAGTTCCATCATTTCAAACATGCCCGGTCCCTGGGTAACGCCGGTGAGAGCGATACGGGTTGGTTCATAGGCAGCTTTGCCTTTGATGCCATTTTCTTTCATGCATGCGTTGAAGCATTTCTTAATGGAAGCCTGGTCGAAGGATTCCAGCTGTTCCAAAGCAGCAATGAAAGCGGTGAGGAGCTGTTTGCTGGTGTCGGCTTTCATGATGTCCAGCACTTCTGCATCGGTCAGTTCAGGCATATCTTCAAAGAAGAGTTTCAATTCGTCAGCTGCCTGGCCTGCGTAGTAAATATGGTCTTTCATGTACCATACCACCCGTTTCAGCCAATCTTTCTTTTCAGCGGACGGATTTTCTTCTGCATAGCCTGCTTTAACCAGGAATGGGAATACCACGTCGAAAAGTTCTTCTTCGTTCAGTTTCTTCATGTACTGGAAGTTGATCCAATTCAGTTTATTGATATCAAATACGGCATCATTGGAAGAGACTCTCTTCATGGAGAACTGCTGAATCAGTTCTTCTTCGGTGAAGATTTCCTGTTCCCCTTTTGGTGTCCAGCCAAGGAGTGCCAAATAGTTTACCACAGCCTGTGGCAGGTAGCCCATATTTCTATATTCAGTAACAGAGGTAGCACCGTGACGTTTACTCATCTTCTTGTGGTCTTCCCCAAGGATCAAGGAAATATGACCAAATTTCGGCACTTCATAGCCCAGTGCTTCATAGAGTGCCAACTGACGAGGGGTATTGGACAGGTGTTCTTCTGCACGAATGACGTGGGTAACGCCCATCAGAGCATCATCGATAACTACAGCGAAGTTGTACACCGGAATACCATCGGATTTCACGATAATGAAATCGCCCACACCAGCCGCCTGGAATTCTACATGACCACGAACCATATCATCGAAAGCAAAGACGCCTTCTTTTCTTACTTTCAAACGAATGACCGGTTTTCTGCCTTCTGCTTTGTATTTAGCGATTTCTTCTTCAGTCAGATGGCGGCAATGTTCATCATATACGGGGGTTTTGCCTTCTTTGAGCTGTGCCTGGCGGCTTTCTTCCAGTTCTTCGGCGCTGCAGTAGCAATAGTAGGCTTTGCCTTCATCCAAGAGGCGCTGTACTTCTTTTTTATAAATATCCAGACGTTCGGTCTGACGATATGGACCATTCGGTCCGCCTACATCGATACCTTCATCCCAGTTCATGCCCAGCCATTTCAGAGATTCTTTGATGTTTTCTTCAGATTCCTTGGTAGAGCGCTTCAGATCGGTGTCTTCGATACGAACCAGGAAGGTGCCGCCAGCATGACGAGCTACCAGCCAGTTGAAAAGCGCACTACGGGCACCGCCGATATGAAATGGGCCTGTGGGGCTCGGTGCAAAACGAACTTTCAGTTTCTTGTCCATGAGAATAAATTCCTCCTTAAATTGTGTTGTTAGTTGATGGTTGTTGGTTTAATTTCCGTGTTCTATAGTACCAATTGGCACTAAAGGAAATCCTCATTGGTTTAGGGAACTTTGAAAATTACAACCCCTAAACCAATAATCTATGTGAATATAATCAATACAGATTATACACCAATAACTAATAAACAACAAAAATATATTATGTGGGAATAGGTTATTACTCCGCTAGATCTACAAGATACCAATTGGTAAAGTAACCGCTTCCATTAAGGGAATAAAAGATTATGTTATGTCAAATTTCTCGCATAACCCTTTTATAACCCTTATAACCTTGAAGATGGTGATACCTTGCTTTCGTGTATCAAGCGGAATCTGTAGAATAATAACCTATTTTCTTATTTTTTATATAGCATCACCGATGCCATAGCGGCCATGCCTTCTTTGCGGCCAACACAGCCCAATTTTTCATTGGTGGTGGCTTTGACACCCACTTGGTGATCTTCTATTTCCAAAGCTTCTGCGATGGAGTGCTTGATGGCAGAAATATGGGATGCCAATTTCGGTTTTTCGGCAATCACGGTGCTATCGATATTTCCTACTTCATAGCCCGCTTCGCCGATGATTCGCTTCACTTCCAGCAGCAATTTCTTACTGTCCGCTCCAGCAAATCGCTCGTCGGTGTCAGGAAAATAATGACCAATATCGGGAAGACCCGCGGCTCCTAGCATGGCATCCATGATGGCATGGAGTAGTACATCTGCATCGCTATGTCCCAGAAGACCGCCAGTATCCGCGATACGCACGCCGCCAAGCATCAGCGGCCGTGTCTCATCATAGCGATGAATATCATAGCCTTGTCCGATGCGGAAAGGAAATTCTTTTTTCTGTATCATCTGCACAAATCGTCTCCAATCTGCCGGGGTGGTGACTTTGAAGAAATCCTCATTGCCGGGAACAATTTTCACAGGCACCCCTGCTCGCTCCAAAATCGACGCATCATCGGTGACACCTTCCACGGAGGGCAAATCTCCCATGGCCTGCAACAGCAAGGCAGAAAATGCCCCTTGCGGCGTCTGTGCCCGATAGAGACGACTTCGATCCGGCGTAGAAAGAATGGTTTCATGTTCCACTTCTTTGATGGTGTCCACACAAGGAAGGCCCACGGCCACTGCCGGGTGTTCCTTGGAAATGGTGCGAAATGCTCTATCAATGGTATTTCCATCCACAAAAGGCCGGGCCCCATCGTGAACCAGCACCTTTTCTGAAGCCGATGCCAGCATAGAAAGCCCATTTCTAACCGAATCAACCCGCGTATTTCCTCCCGGCGCAAATTTCACCGGAATATGATGGGATACGGTATCTACAATTTTCTTGAAAATTGCTTGTTCTTCTTTTCTTGCAACAATAATCAGCTCAGACAATTCCTGACTAGCAAATACATTTTTCAATGTATAAGCCACCAAGGGATGTCCCTGATGTTCCAGCAGCAATTTATTGACAGGTGCCCCCATGCGACTCCCCTGTCCGGCTGCCACCAATATCAAACTATTCATGCCACTTCATTTTCCAATTTCGCAAAAATCATTTTTCCTGCCGAGGTCTGTAACACAGACGTAATAATTACCGGCACTTCCCGTCCAATGCACTGGCTGCCATCTTCTACAACAATCATGGTGCCATCTTCCAGGTAGGCTACGCCCTGTCCTTCTTCTTTTCCGTTCTTCACCAACTGAACAAAAATCTGCTCCCCTGGAATCACCGCAGGCTTCACCGCAATGGCCAGGTCATTCATGTTCAGCACTGTGACCCCTTGCAACTCTGCTACTTTATTTAGGTTGTAATCATTGGTGATAATTTTGTACCCTTTTTCCCGGGCCAACTTGATGAGCTTAGAATCCACTTCATTGATGTCTTCAAAATCATCGGTGATAATCTTGATATCTTCTCTATGTTTCTTTCTCATATGGTTCAGAATGTCCAGTCCACGGCGGCCCCTATTTCGTTTCAGCACATCGGAACTATCCGCAATTTTTTGCAATTCTTCCAGCACAAAAACAGGCACCACAATGGGACCTTCCAAAAAGCCTGTCTGGTAAATATCTGCCACACGACCATCGATGATGATATTCGTATCCAGCAATTTCCCCGGATTTTTCTCTTTGGCCTTTTTCTTTTCTTTTTCACTCTTTGCTTCCGCATGGAATTTGAACCAGCTAGCCAGCTCTGCCTTCTTGCTCACTGCCAAATGCATTCCCAAGTATCCCAAAATGATACTCAGTACCACGGAAACATAAGGCCCGATATAAGGCACACTGCCAAAAGCCAGCCCCACCAAGTTCGCAATGATAAGCCCTAAAAAGAGCCCCATGGTCCCAGCAAACAGATCCTGGGTATTCATGGCAGACAAGGACTTTTCCATTCGGGATGTAAACCCAAAAAGACTGCGAATCAGGTAAGGAGAAATAGCGCATCCCACGATAGCCCCTAGAATCCCACCAAGCAACATGGCTCCCAGAGACATAAAAGTAATTCCCAAAATCGTCTCTGTCAATACAGAACTTGGAAGTAGAGCGGTGAGTACGGACTCGCCCTGTCGCGAAAGCACAATTCCCAGGACCGTAAAGAGCAGAACAAATATGGTTCGTAATATTTTTTCCGGCATCTCTGCATCCTCTTATCTTTACAATTTATTATTGTTATAGGCGCACGAAAAACAGATTCTCCTGTGCATTACCTTATTATAGCAAAGTTGCAAGAGAATTTCACTAGTTTTGTTGTTGGCTGTTGGTTTATGTTCCGAATTCTGATGATACACTCTGCACAAATGCAAAGCCTCATTGGTTTAAGGTTTAGGGTTTATCATTCAAACCTTAAACCCTAAACCAATATCTCTTTTTTTCCAGGCAAGTTGCCTCAGAAGCTCCCGAAAAATAAACCAACAACAAACAACCATCAACCAACAACTATTTTACGACTTCCATCACTTCTTTCAAATTCCGCACAAACACAGTCCGTTCGGCGATTTTTTCCAAGTGATTGTCTTTGAAGAAATCCATCACTTCTTTTTTATTTCTTTCAGGAAGAATGAATTGAGAAAATCTCATTTTCACTGCTTCTTTGAGCCGAATTCCAATACGAGACACCGGCATGATTTCGCCGGTTAATCCGATTTCCCCCAGAGCCATCACGCCTGTTGGCACGGATACATCGGATTTGATGGACATCAATGCCATAGCAACCGCCAAATCAGCTGCGGTTTCTTTGACCCGGAAGCCTCCTGCTACATTGAGATACACATCGTCTGTGGAGAAAGGGAAATGGCCCCGCTTTTCCAAAACTGCCAACAAAATGATCATCCGATTGTAATCATACCCAGCAGCAATGCGACGAGGAATGGCCAGTACAGAGTGCACCGTCAGTGCCTGTATTTCCACCAGCACCGGCCGCATGCCTTCCATGCATGCCACCACCGTAGACCCCGGTGTCAGACTGGCCCGATCTCGAAGTAAGTAGGTCGATGGGTCCACGATGCCTTTCAGTCCTTGGGCTTCCATGACGAAAAGTCCCGATTCTGCGGTAGAGCCGAAACGGTTCTTCACCGTCCGGAGCACACGAAATTGGTAACTCCGATCCCCTTCTAAATAGAACACCACGTCCACCATGTGCTCCAAAATGCGAGGTCCCGCCAGATTTCCTTCCTTCGTCACGTGGCCGATAATCATGACTGCAATATTATAATTTTTCGCCAGCCGCACCAGCACTGCTGTACAATCTCGAATTTGGGCCGGACTCCCCATAGGCGATTCACTGCTAGACATGTACATGGTCTGAATGGAGTCAATCACCAGCATGGCCGGTTTCAAATTTTCCGCTTCCTTCACAATGCTGTCCAAATTACCGCCGGAGTATACCAGGCAATGTTCTCCATCCACATGGAGCCTTTCGGCCCGCATCTTAATCTGTGCTTCCGATTCTTCGCCGCTGCAATACAGCACCGTCCGTCCTGCAGCAGCCATGGCCTGACAAACCTGAAGAATCAACGTGGACTTACCAATCCCTGGCTCCCCACCCCAAAGGATGACCGACCCAGGCACAATGCCGCCCCCTAGGGGCCGGTCCACTTCAGGCATATGAAGAAGCATCCGTTCATGATTCTCCAGATTCACATCCGAAAGTTTCTGCGGTTTCTTGGACGTCACTACATCCTCACTGATCCGCATGTTTTTCGGCATTGGTTCCTCTACCACTTCCTCCATGGTATTCCACTCACCGCACTGGGGACACTTCCCCAGCCATCGAATCGACTCCGCCCCACAATTGGAACATACATATTTACTACGATTTTTATTAGCCATGATGATTACTCCGTTTTTTGTTTTTTGTTGGTTGTTGGTTGTTGGTTGTTGGTTGTTGGTTGTTGGACCCGTGTCCTTTTTTATCAATTCGCACTAAAAGAAAGAGAAGAGGGTTTAGGGTTTACTTTCCTAGTCCATCATTCACAATTAGCCGTTTTAACATCGTCATGGTTTTAAGGTTTAAATACATGTCACCACTCCTTAAACCAATGACTCTTTTTAAGCCTGCTGGTTATTAATAACGAACTCGGAGCATAAACCTTAAACCATTATATCTTATTTTTATTTTATCACAGATATCATGTTGTGGGTTGTTGGACTCTGGGTTCTTTTTATCATTTCTCGCAAAAGAAAAAGTAGTTTGGGGTTAAGGTTTACTCTCCATGTCCATCATTCACAAACAGCCTTTTAATAACTCAAACTTCCCAACTGTAAAATAGTGATTTCTTCCGACTATATCAGTTGA
>SAMEA104315425__coassemble_813_pt1 | contig 21227 bp, 1 predicted proteins | sample SAMEA104315425__metabat2_low_PE_033 | metagenome-assembled genome bin SAMEA104315425 (sample SAMEA104315425) | gut metagenome | biome: Monkey gut; feature: monkey-associated habitat; material: faeces | place: China | collected 2013
CCCACTAGCGGAATCATGTCTATTAACGCAAATCCTTAACTTAACAGCATTACCTGCCGGGAGAGCTGCCGAAGGCTGAGGGGGCAGCTCTAGCGGGATAAAATGCTAACGGTACGATAACCCGTTATGGGACTAATACCACTCCTCACTCCTAATTTCTCACTCATCATTTTCTATTACATTATACCGATCGTACACAGTCATTGGCACATCGTAATGAGCCATATACCCCATGTAGGGTTTGAAATCCAGGAGCTTACTTGCAAGGTCTTCCGCAGACCAACGCTGGTTCAAACTGTGGAAATAGGTATCGATATGGAGCAGCAGACCGTTAGAACGCTGGCCATGCGGACCATCGATGTAGAGATTCATCCAGTCCCCATTATCCTTGCCAAATGTTTTAGCGCCTTTGCCAGCTTGGTCAAGCCAATCATGAAGTTCTCGCAAACTCCGGATAGCCCGAATGCCTTCTGGCGTATTTTCTTTGATGACATAGAAATCATCCGCTTTCAACGTATACCCACGGCTACCGCCTTGTCCATGGCCAATATCGAAATACAAGGCATGGCTACTATCATGATGCGGTGCTTTGCCATACACGCCGGTGGTGAATCCCATGGCTTCGAAATGAGCGTTATCTTCGACATGGAGTGCATCAATTCCCAATTTACCACCGGTAGTCACATCAGCTTTCGTTACATTCAAAGTAGTGAAGCGAACATCCCCATCGAGGTCCAAATTCAAATAGCCTTTGGTGGCACCACCGATGCCATTGACGTCCACAAGAAGAGTACCACTTGTATCTTTTCGAGAAATCTTTGGCAACGTGAAGCTATTTCCTTGCAGGACCAAATGGTCTTTCACAGTCAGATTGTCTTTGATGGAAATATCCGAAGTTTCATCTTCCGTATACAGAATCACATCATCGCCCTGGATAGTACGAATGTCTACGTTTCCTTTCTTGGTTCCTGCCACAGCCATCTTGCCAGCCACCAATTCTTTCATTTGGATATCCCCAGCTTCGGATACGACGCTGATAGAACCGTGATCCGCTTTAAGGCTATCTCGCGTGCCACTGGTCACGCCGGCATAGCCATCGAGGATGATATTTCCCATCTTAGAAACCACAGAGCTATTGTTCTTCACGCTGCCTTTGTTGGAGCGAATCGCAATATTTCCGTCCGATTCAACGGAAGCGAAGTTGGTACCAATGGTCAAATCCTTACCACTTTCCAGGAAAATATCTTCATGACTGATAAGAGCTAAATCGTTATACAGATATCCCTCCGGTGCTTCCATTGCGATACCGCTATCACTCAAGATGTACCGCTTATTTTCCGTATAGGCCGTGCCTGTATTGAACTTCGCACCTGCCTCACCAGCTACACCGGTAGACCCTAAGAAATCATAGTACCCTTGGCCTTTGTCATCGGTCTTTCCATCTACCAATTTGAAATCATCGTAGTTGGTCACATTGCCATGGGTAGATTTCAGCTGCACATTTCCGGCTTCTGCTTTGGATTTGTTATCGCCTCTGATAGAAACCATATCCCCGCGGTTCACCACATCGCCTTTGCGGAAGGCTTCCAGCTGCCCTACCAAACCATCTTGCAAGAGCTGGCGATTACCTCCATCGTCAATATAGCTGATTTGAGTATAGACAGACTTTCCTTCCGGTGCGAAAGGTGCTGTGTTGGACAGGAAATGCTTATTTCCTTCCTCATCTTTGTAGTAACTTTCAGAAATGAGAATCCGATCGCCCACATCTTTGGCAGGAGTCCACGTCTGCTGCTTTCCTTTTTCATCCACCAAGTAGATCTGATAGTTCTGTTCTATGTCTCCGCCCGCTTCCAAGGACACATTGCCATTGAGCGCCACCAATTTGCCTTTGGTGCCATTGATGACACTGCCCTTTTCTGCTTTGAGAGAAATATCTCCATCCATGGACACCAGGTTTGCCCGATTGATGAGATCTCCATCGGTATCGGTCATAGAAATGTTGCCACCAGCCAAAATGACGTCACCGTAACTACCCAATCCTTCTTTGGCAGTCAAGACAACATCTTTCAAGGCCACCAAGTATTGTTTATCATTGTACAGTTTACCATGGGCGGCAGACATTTCGATGTTGTTGGTTGCTACATTATAACTTACGTCACTAGGCAAATCCTTCACGCTGATATGCTTTTGTTTATCATACTTGTAACTTTCAGAACCATCATCCAAGCGACTCAAGTCATCGTAGTTGTTCACATCGCCAAATTCAGAAGACAAAATGATACTGCCACTATCCGCTTTGTCTCCATTGGTTTTTCCAATGGCTACGATATCGCCATAGTTGGTAACGTTATGTCCGTTGCCAGCTTTGTCTTTGCCTTTGGCTTCCAAATGGACCGTGCCTCCTAAGGTGATAATATCCCCAGAAGACGGAGTGCCTTTCTTGCCATTGATCACATTTCCATTGTCAGCTACCAGCGTCACATCACCATAAAGAGATTCCAGGACGGATGTATTTAGGATATCTCCGCTGGTCGCATGAAGAGTAATGTCTTGCCCCGCATAGAGGTTGTAGGCCAAGTTTTGCAGCCCTTCTTTGGCAATGAGAGAAATACTTCCACCCGCTTCGATGTCTTTGGCATTGTAAAGACTCCCCTTTTCCGCAGAAATAGTCACATTTCCTGTGGCAATATCTTTCCCATTATACTGGCGAGAATAGGTCTGACCTTCTTTATCTACCAAAGTATCAAAATCATCATAGTTGGTCACGTCACCGGCGTCGGAAATAAAGGAAATGGTTCCCCCCATCGCCAGGGCATCACCGGCATTGAACACAGAGCCATCTCTGACCGCATCGTATTCTTTGCCTTCGATGGTGATATATTGTCCACCCTTCTTCGCCCCTTCTGTATAGGTATGCACTTCCGTGCCCACCGGAGCTTTAAGCAATTCGCCTTCTTCATTGTAGTAATACAAATTGGCATTCTGACTCTTAGCATGCAAGGTCACATTGCCATGGCCAGAAATGAGATCGGCCCCTAGCTGGTTGTAAATGCTACCATCTGAGGAAGTGAGTTCCACATTTCCATCGGCCGCTTCCATGACGCCCAGGTTCAGTACATCATCCCCTGCTGACATGGTGATATTTCCTTTTTTATTGCTTTGGAAATGACCCCAATTGATAACACTATCGGCAGAAGTTACCGTAATATCTCCGCCTGCATGGATATCTCCGGTATTGATAATATCATTATAATCAACAGTATCTTCCTGGGTCATCAAAATCACATTGCCATTGGCATGAACCTCACCGGTATTGGTCATTGCTTTTCCAGACAAGAAAGACACATTTCCACTGGCCTCCACACCATTGGCATTGGTAATGCTGCCGGCAGAAGCCACTAAAATATCACGCCCCTGCAACAGAACTGACTTAGTACCTTCCTCTTTCTTTTCTACTAAAATATCTTTTTCATCATTATAGATAGTGATATCTCCTGTAGTGCGCAGAGAATCATGAATGATCACATCATTAGACATTCCGACTTCGTAGTTATGAATATCAATCTTTCCATTGACATGGGTCCCATTTTTGACAGATACATCCAAAGTGGTATCCCCGCCATTGCCGAGAATCACATCACCATCATCTGCAGCCAGTTTGACTGCAGCGAGCTTGTTTGTCTTGCTCCCCAAGTCAATACCACGACCAGTAGCCACATTCTTAGCCCCTGCAGAAACAGACAGTGTACCCACATCAGCCAACTGATAGCCAGTAGAGTCTTCCGATACATAGCCTTTGGCATTCATGGTCACAGTACCATCTGCATTTTCTGCCTTCAAAATGCCAGACTGGAGCAACACATTTCGTCCTGCATCCAGCAAAGCATCTTTCATTGTGATGATTGTGCCACCATTGTGAATCACATCTTGACCAGCCTTCAAATCTACAGAACCGCCAGTCAACTCTCCACCAGTGATAGATACATTCTTCTTGGCCTCAGCTGCCAGTTTTTCTTTCGTTGTGACCTTACCACCAGCAAACTTCACATTGTCATTGGTTGCTGTGAGTGAAATATTCGTTGCTTCCATGGTGCCATCTGCCACTTCGATATTCGCTTCTTCGTTGGTGATAGAAATAGTTCCACCTGCCTGCAAGTTCTTATCGAAGTGAATCTTATTAGCAATACCATTGTCTAGATTGGTAATGGTCAAATTATCTTTGACAGTACCAACGGTAGTGACATTCAAATCGCCATCTTCGTCATTGGCACTAACAATAGTCGCACTGCCATTCTTCGCATCGACAGTGACATTCTGCAATTTATTGGTTGTGCTTGCCAGATTTGCATCGGTACCTGCTTTAGCAAAGACATCTTTGGAAATAACACTACCTGCAGTCTGATTGATTTCATTTCCTGCATCCAAGGTTACCTTGTTAGCAGAAATCAATCCGCCGGTCTGCTGGATATCATGGGTAGATTTGATGGTCAAATCATCGTTATGGATTACACCACCAGTCATAACCAGATCGTTGGTTGCTTCTACAGTAGCTGCATTGATCGTTCCTTTAGAAATAGCCAGTTTGTCTGCTTCTGCACGAACCATCTTAGCAGAAATGGTGCCACCTGCAACATTTGCATTCTGAGCTTCTGCATTTACAGTGTCCTTTGCTGTTACAGTACCACCAGTAAATTTCACATCGTTATTCTTTGCAATCAGAGAAATGTTCTGTGCATCCATGGTGGTGCCATTTGCTACTTCGATGTCTGCTTCTTCATTGGTGATGGTGATATTTCCACCAGCCTTAAGATTCTTATTGAAATGAATCTCGTTGGCAATACCACTTTTTAGGTTGGTGATCGTCAAGTCTTTGGCAACAGCACCAATGGTGGAGACATTCAAATCACCAGCTTTATCATTGGCATTAACGATAGTCGCACTGCCATGCTGGGCATCGACGCTCACATTTTGCAGCTTGTTTGTTTTGCTGGCTAGGCTGATATCTTTTCCTGCTTTGGCCATGGTGTTTTTCGCCTGTACGCTGCCAGCGGTCTGGTTTACAGAATCATTGGAAGAGGAAAGTGTTACGGTTTCTGCCTGGATGGTACCGCCGGATTGGGTGACGCCCTGTTCGCCCTGCAAGGTGGCTTTTTCCTTGGCTGTCAAAGTACCGCTAGTCGTCAAGCTATGATTCTGCTCCGCGGATAGCAAGATATTTTGGGCTTCCATAGTGGTACCGGAAGAAACAGTCAGGTCTTTTATCATATTTCTATAAGAAATATCCTTCTGGGCGGTCAGATGAGCGGTATCGGCTGTAATGCCTACATTTTCCAACCGCATATCTTGTCCTGCAGTGACGAGCAAATTCTTACTTGCCAGGTCTTCTTCTTCGATTTCCACATCCTGTCCAGCTTCCAAAGTCAGCTTATCCGTACCAATGAGCTTTGTATTTCCTTTGCCAGAGACATAGAGATTCTTCGCACTGCCCAAGTAGGTATCGGTAGAAGAAATGGTATTTTCATTCTGCAGGTCAGAAGATGTGTAAATGCTTGCGGTTTCACTGCTGATTGCGTCACCTGTCAAATGCAAGGCACCATCCACAGCTATACCAATATTTTGCAACTTTCCTTGCGATGTAGCACCGACAGTCAGATTCAGCACGCCAGCGGCACCGTCTTTGGTGGCCGTCTTGCCATCGTGACTCGCTACGCCGGTGACGAAGACATTATCTTTTGCTTTCAGCGTGACTTTGCTGCCGTTTTCATCCGCAGCATTCAGGATGCGGATGCCTTTGTTGGACTTACGAGACAGTTTTCCGTCTGTATCGGTTTCTGCTTCGCCCAGGCTGCCACCTCTGGCTTCCAAGGTGATGGAGCCATTATTTTCTGCACGGATATAATTCACCGCTTCGGTACCATTCACTTCGCCCATGACCATAGAGGCATCACTACCAAGGTAAATATCTCCGCCACTGGAAATGCTACGAAGGATCAAGTTGTTGTTGCCGGTCTGGTCGATATAGATACCGCCGGAAGCTACCGCCGAGAGTCCATCTTTCTCAAGATCTGTGCCGAAAAGCTTCGTCTTCAGATACTGGTCTTTCATCCCGATATTGCCATTGGCAGCGGTCAGATAGAGATTTCTCCCGGTGATATAGGTTTTCGTATCGTTTTGATAAATGCCACCCAAGCTGGAAATCGTGATATCGCCCACTTTGGTAGCCACTTCACCCAGGTGTAAATCTTTGGTGGCTTGGGTAATATCATTGTCTTTATGGTCACGGCCTTCGATGAAAATATTTCCTGTATTGCCATTTCCAGCAGCCGTTGCCGCCGATTTCAGGGTCAAGCTGCCGTGAAGAATGGTTGTTGTACCATCCTTATTCACTTTTGTCTTGGTGGTCTGCTGCACACCGATAGGTAATTTCTCGGTAATGATAGCTGTTTTTCCATCATTTTCCCAGGTCACCATAGAGGCATCGGCTTTAGACAAGGCTTTCAAATCATCCAAATGGAGATAATTGCCAGCGCTATCCTTTTCCAACAAGGTAGTCATATCGATTTTCTTCTGGTTACCGCTATTGAGACCTACACTATCGGCGACGGTAATGGTGATGTTATGACCAATCACATTGGGGTCTTTGGTGGATGTCTTCGGCAGATTTTCAGAAGTCTGGTTTACTACGCTATCTTGGATCGCATAGAGAAGGGCATTGGCATCCCATTCTTTGTAGTCTCCCAAGTCTGTTTTCTTATTCTTTTCATCGACATAATGATTCAGCTTATTTTTGGCTTCTTTCATTTCGTCATTGCCATCGATGAGGCCGATGGCTCTCCATCTTTCCAAGAGGTCATCGGCATCACCGCGGTCGTTAGACACATAGGGCAGAGCATCGACCACGCTGCCTTTGGCAACGGTCAGTGACACATCGCCATCGGTAGAAATAATCTGACCGATACGCATATCACCGGCCGTCTGTTCCAGGCTGATATTTCCTTTGGCTTTGGCATTGATGGAAGCATCCAGGGTATCGAGACCGATAGGCTGCTGGCCCGCATAGACTTTGAGGGCTGTGTAGGTGCCATCGTCTTTCTTCTGTCCATAGATGGCCCCATGCTCACTGGTGAGATTGATGCGGTCCGATACGATGGAGCCATCTTCGTCTTGCGAAATCGTTCCTTCTTTGCCGGTGGTCTTGATATCCACCAGTCCGGTAATGCCGGTATCGTTTGGCAGCGATACATCCTCATTTCCATTCTTCACCACAGAACCGATATGGCCCAGTACCATATTGCCTTTGGCCTGGTAGGCCCCATTGACAGTGAGATCGATGCTGTTCTGTTCTGGCATATTTGCCCCTGTCGCATGATGAACCGCACTGACATGGACTGTGTCACCAGCAATAATCTGGATATTTTCCATATCCTTTCTAGCCCCTAAGGAAATATCGGAGCCATAGAGACTGCCGCCGCTCTGTACCAAAGAGCCATTGCGGGATGTGATTTCTACAGTGCCTTTTTCCATACGAGAGGCCATGGTCCCGTCGCTGTTCTTGGTTTCATAGAGCTTCGTATTGCCAATGTTTCCTGTCAATTCTACGTTGGAAGTAGAATCAACGGAAATCTTGCCATCCTCAGCAGCCTTTCCGATGAATTTCACATGAATCGGATTATCCGCTTTAATGCTGGCATCATAGGTATCGCGGCTGCCGGTCGATTCGGTCCAGGTCACTTCACTATGCTTATAGTACCCCCACAGGCCAGAGCTCCATTTCCTTGTGCCGTCTATCGTCATATTTTTCTCACTGTTTTCTTTATGAGAAACAGTGACCTGACTATCAGAAGTAGTCGTATCTAATCGGATAGTTTCTCCCTCTTTTCGAGGAGCTTCTTTATCACTTCCAGTTTCGCCTTGAATCTCAGGATGTTCTTTCATCCACTTAGCCAATTCCGTTTTGGCTTCATCACTGGACCATTTCAAATCCCAACCACCGGTCTTGAAGTCATTTTTGTACTTGGTATACTCTGTAGTTTCTTTCCCAGACGTCCAGGTATATTTCAAACCTTGTTGTGGGTTGTAGTCAAAACCTTTAGTCTTATCAAAGGAACTTTCTGTCCCAGTATCACTGATTCGGCCTTGGTCATCGATGGTTTTTACCACGGTCTTTCCATTGGTGATTTCCGTCAAGGTTTTCTTCGCCGTATCTTGGATGCGAACAAGACCATGGACATCATTGGTGGTGAGCTGTCCCACTTTCAAATCATAGCCAGTGCTGTTCTTCAAAGAAATATCACTGACCCCATCGAGGCAGATGATTTGTCCATTGCCGGTACTGGAAATACGGCCGGTGAGATAAATCTGTCCGCCGCTGGCATCGATATTTTCTACCAAAACCTTCTTGCTCGATGGATTGTAGTACACATTGAGCCGATATTTATAGCAACCTGCATGGGCATCCCAGAACGCACCGCCTTCGATGATTTTGTATTTGTCGCCGGTGGTGACTGCCGCATCGGACAATTCTCGCTGTCCGTCATAGCTCATATTGATCCGGTCAATGGCTTCTTTGGTGGAATCATCGGAAATATCCGCATAGTAATCACTGAAACCACTCTGGATGACCCCATTGACATTGATATCGGAAGCATTGATGTACACATGACCGCCAGCAATATAACTGCCGCTGGCTTGGCTGCCATCTTTGATATCCGTTTTGATTTGATCTACCTTGTCCGTTTTCCCACTTTTGATGATTTTCTGATAAACATCATCATACAGTTTCTTTACATCACCACCAATATTGACAATGCCGTCAGTGTATCCTTGGGTAATATTTCCGCTAGACGCATCGATATTGACTTTTGCCCCGCTGATAGCCACGGCATCTTTGATTCCTTTGCCCTGAATGACGATACTGTCACTCTTACTCCGGATGGTCACTTCGCCATCTTTGGAGTACACATTTCCCTGGATGAGAATGTTCGCCATAGGCTTCATAGAACCGGACACTTCGCCTACTTTCTGGCCTTTATCATCCAGTATGTCCCCTTTATAGTTCAGCGGATTCCCATTGTAATTTCCTGTAATGGTAATTTTGCCAGACTGTCCGTCTGCCGCTTCTACGGTGCCAAAGGAAGCGTTCTTTCCCTTATTGAGGACACTAATACTCTTATTGAAATCGGCGGTTGTTTTTCCTGTCAGATTGTTTCCATTAAAGAGTAACTTACCGCCTGGATCATCGACAGTGATGCCATCGATTTTTGTCATCAAGTTGGTGTTATTGGTGATGGTAATTTCCGGTGAGCCCTGGGCTTTCATGGTACCGCTGCCGATGAGGTCATCGGTGTCGACGGTGATATTGCCGCCGGAGCTGGTGAGTTCTGGAATTTCCACATAATCGACGGCCAGAGAAGCCTTGGGGATAATCTTTCCATCTTTGTCTTTTGCCGCCAAGCCCAAAGAGAGCATTTCCTGTTCGATTCGCTCTGCTTCTGCTTTGTATCCCATATAAGCAGCCGATTTTTCTTTGTCTGTGTTATCTTTGCCATATTCCAACATGAGGTCCTCGATTTCCTGGTACCGTTTGAAAAGGGTACTGGTGTAATCTTCGGTTCCAAAGAGGATGGAATCTTTGGTGAGGCCTGTACTTTCATCGGCTTTGACGGAAACAGAAATATCGCTGCTGTCTTTGGCACCGCCTACCACGGTATCGCGCAGGTCTTTATTTCTAACTACCACATCGCCAGCTTTGCCAATGACGATTTCAATCTTATTCGCCACACCGGCTACAGCACTGCCGTCCACTTGTACGAAATTGTTGGCGGTCTTACCTTGGATGGTTTCTCCCTTATCGTTGCTGACAAAGGCCCCTTTCTGGCTGCTGCCGTAGATGCCTACATAGCGATTGGCCGATACATTGGCCATTTCACGGCCCGATGCGGCGTAGAAATCGGAATGACGAACGCTGCGGCTGGCACTGTCCTTGCCGATGGTAATTTGATTGTTTTGAGAAATGGTGTTAGAAACCGACGGACGAGGGAATACCGGAATGGCCCCGCCAATGAAATCGGTGGCTTGGGCATCCAAATCCAGTAAGGACACACTGCCGTCCGCGTGTTTTCCTGCATAGAGATGAATATCCTGGCTGCTATAGAGGCTATTGGTTCCCTGGCTCATATCGATGCTGTTATTTCTAGTTAGCTGGTTTTTCATCAGCGCATTGGCGCCGGTCAGAATCCCTGTAGCCGTTTCCGCATTGGCATAGGTGAAAAGTTTCACATCATCGGCAGCAGACAAGGTGATATCTTTCCCGGATTTCAATGTTTTGATCTTGCTGTCCCTGAGGGTAATCCGGTCATCGTTGGTCAGGCTATTGTTCACTCTGGCTTCCGCACCGCCACCCACACTGACGTTGTACACATACCCATTGACCAGTAAATCTTCATCGGTATGGCTAATCACATCTGCGCTGCCATTGGACAAAAGCAGGGACTGATCCAGATTCACATGGGCGTTGGAAAGAATGGTATTGTCAATGCGAGACGTATCGACCCCAACGGCATCCCAACCGGTGCCCATGACCATTTTTTCAAATCCTTTTTTGCGATTCAAGGTGGTGGTATTTTCTGCATCCACAAGCAAATCACCGACGCTGCCTATAAGAGCGTTGTCAAGATTCATAACTGTGTCATTGGTGATGTGATTGTAAGCCCCTGCTGCGCCGCCGCCAGCAACGGTCACAGTGAGTCCATTGGCCAGCAGATTGTAATCATCATTCCGCAAAGCGAACAAATAGGTATCTTCGTCCGACAGGATATTTCCCTTCACATTCATGGTGGTCTTGGCATCTACTGTATTTTCTACTTTCGCCAAGAAGGGAGAAATAGCAACCATCCCCGCCGACGTTCCATCGGCCCTGGCTTCTACGGTATCACTATTTGACGCATAGGCGTCCAGATTTTTCACATGGAGCGTGTCCTTTCCCGTATCGATGGTCGTAGTGGCTTTGCTATAGGAATAGTTTTGGGCGAAATTGTTGCCACTGATGGCACCGCCTGCATCTACGGAGTGAATGTAGCTATGGGAAGTCGTATCATTGGACGCGCCGACACTGACATCGGCATAGGTGGTCTGTGTGGTTTCTTTGCCATCAATGATTTCTTTTTCTTCATGGGCAAACGAAGCAGCACCCAAGGTGGCAGAGGCTTCCATCCCATTGTAGGTGCGAGATTTATTGACTGCTATGTCTATCCCACCGACACCGACGGTATGACTGATGGCTTCGGTGGTGAAATATTTATTTCCTTGCCCGCCGGTCAAAGCGGACAGCATAACCAAGCCCTCTTCTTTGTCGGTATCAAAATGATTTCGATCGGTCACATTCAGTGTGGCTTTCCCGGTGGCTCTGGCGGTTGTGATGACGCCTTTTGCTTTGAGACTAGAAATCGGTGTCACATCTGCCTTATTCTCTGATTTCACCCCTGGTGCATTTTGCGCTTCTATATCAATGGAAGACGCAGTAAAGGTATTTTTCTTCTGGCCCTTTTCTCCCAAACGAACAGCCACTTCACTACTGTCTTCACTATCCAGTACCATCCGGCCTGCATTGACACTGGATAAGTTGATATTCATACTGCTGTTATCGATTTTCGCCTCATTGAGTGCCCGTACCCATAGTGGATGACCTGTGGACATGATGGTGCTGTCATCGATAGAAATGGAATTGGTCCCACCGTGTTTCACATATCCGGTGGTATCTGCATAGGTGACACCGCTGAATCCACCTTGGCCGGTGTAGCTCTTTAATTTGCCATCGGTGGTGGATTGGATTTGGACCTCATTGCCTGAAAGCTTAGCATTCGAAATCGAAACGTTCAATTTGTTTTCCACATCCATCCGATTGGCGGCTACGGCTACATTGGCAATGCCAATTCCCGTTTGATGGATGGAAATATCTGTATTGGTGGTTGCTTTGGCATGGATATCCAGCTTATCATTTGCGGTGAGCGTACTATTGGATACGGCAGTCGTCAGCCCCGCTTTGGAAGCGTCGCCCTTGTTGATGGTGGTGCTTCCTTTTTCGATGGAGTGATCATAAGTCTTTGCCTTTTCTGCCTGCTGGTTCATGCGAGACAACGCCTCATTCACATAGCTTTGCAATTCTTGCGTATCGTACGATGCGTTTTCTCCCTCACCGTTTCGGTCATAGGTATACCCATCTTTCAGGGATGTACCTACATTGGTATACATCACATTGACGCCTACATTGGCAGCCCCGGCACCGAGTCCCACCATGGACGCCTGGATATTTCGTTTCTCATCGGCCCCGACAATGATATTCCCACCGTACAGTTGGGAATTAGAAATAGTTGCTCTAGTTCCTGTATTGACAGTCACTGCCCCTTTACCGACCGCTGTGCCAAGGAGTGAACTGATACCGGCGGCTATGTTTTGATACCTATGAGAGATATCATTTTCTGCAACGACTTGCACTGTACCAAATTTCTGCTCTTTCTGTCCCAACGTAGACTGGTCCACAGTGGCTTCGGTCTGACCTTCTATATTTACATTGGCTACAGAAATACCAGCGGCCCCACCCAAAGAAACCGCCAATGCATCGCCGGAAAGTTCCGTCGATATCTGAATATCATTTTGGGCCTTCACTTTCACCTGGTTATCTTGGTTTCCATCCGCTGTCAATGCTACCTGAGAAACATTGGCTCTCGTTTGGCTTGCATCCTCGATATTCGTGACGCCCACACTGACAGAAGCACTGCCAATAGCACCAGACACACTGATAGCGTTATTATAAGTTGCTATATCAGCTAACCGGTTGGCTTTGACAGCCAAAGAATGAATGGTTCCTTGTACACCAGAAATCAAAGCACTGGTCTGACTGGTGAATCGATCCGACGATACGGAGCCCACCGCCGCTGCTGCCCCAGTGGCACTACCACCAGCAGCCACGCCGCTTTCGCTGACGTGAATCTTCGTTTCTCCCAGTGCATTGACTGCTACGTCATGGGCATGCAACGTATTTTTGGTATTCTGATTGCCCACAATCTGTGCCACCGTTTCACGGGAAACGGTATTTCTATCCCCTGCGCCGGCAGCACCAATGCCCATTTCAGTAGCTGCGCCGACAGCCACATTGCCAAGATGGGAGTTGATATCTGCTTTGTCATAGGCCGTGACTGATACATCAGCATTTGCTAACTCTGCCTGCTTTTTATCTGTATTGATTTGCGTATTGGTAACGGCAGAACCCGTTTTACCGCCAATGGCATTAATGACTACCGTAGCATCTGCCGCTATACCTGCCGTAGCAGACGCACCAACACCGGCCGTAACAGACAGGTCTTTCAATGTATGAACCGCATTGGCATGGACAACTAAACCTTTCTTAGTTGCTTGATTATGATTTACACTATGGTTGGTATGATCCACCGTTTCTTCAAAAACAGAGATGCCATCGCCCTTGCCCAACGCCGTGATGTTGCTGTTGCTTACGTTGGCTTCTGTATTGCCGGAAATGGTATTGGTCACAATGGTTGTTCCCACGGCTACACCACCGCCGCCACCGCTACCACCTACACTGATGGCACCACCATAGTTTTGTAAGGATTCCTGGCTGTCTGCCAAAACGGCCATGGTATCTTCTGCCACTACAGTAGCCCCATCGACAGATACAGTAGTACCATTGGCGATTTGATTGGACGCTACGTTGCCTGCCAAAGAACCGCCTACGGACATACCGCTGGCCCCCACAGACAGTCCGATACCGATATTTAAAATTCGATTGGTTGAAATCGCCTGGGCAGTCAAATCATCCACCATGAGATGACTCTTCGTAAGTTCCGTTCTTGTGTCCCCATCGCTCTTGATGGTAGAAACAGCACCGCCAAATGCCACTTGTGCTTCTGTCCCAGCACTGATAGCAAGAGCATCGGCACTATTGGTCACCTGACTTTGGCTATCTGCTTTGACCGTCACGTTCGCCTTTTGCTTGCCTTGTTCTTGATTAGAAATAGTGACATCACTCATACCAGCGTACGTATCACTGTAAAGTGTTGTCGCTGCTACACTGCCCTGCCCGGAGACGCCCATAGAACCGCTTCCTGCCCGCACAGCACCGCCCAAAGCAAGATTCAGCAAGTTTGTTTTGTTTTCTGCTAATACATCAACTTTTCCTGCCTCTACCGTAGTGATGGTGGTATCGCTCAATTTGGCAGTCACATGCTGTTTGTCCTTAGCACTGTTACCGATGTTGTTATAGCTTACAGCACCACCCAGAGTTGCCATGGCATTTTGTCCGGCGGCAACCGCTACGGAACCAGCCACTGCTTTTTCACTGGATGTATCACTAGCTTTGACGACAATGGATTTCCCGTTGGTCATGGTATTTTTCTTTTTCACTGATTTTTCTACCATGGCTTCGGTATTATTGGTGCCATGGTTGGACGCATAGGCCCCTTCAGCCGTTCCATAACCAAGAGACACACTGGTTCCGGCGGCAGCAGCCCATGTATTGGCTTGATTGTCTGCCAACACATCCAAAGAGGTTTCTTTGCCATCCATACCAGACAGAGTCAGCCCTCTTGCATAGGCACCGGTGGTATTATTCATTTTGTTTTCAGCCCAAGTCAGACCGCCGGCCACACCTTGTTGGCTGGTGGTGACGCTCACTTGTCCGGCCACGCTAACCAGGCTGGATGATGTTGTTCCATTCACCAGCAAATGATCCGTCGTTAAATTGCTATCTTCCACTGCTGCAGTGGTCTGATTTGTAATCGTCTGTTTCACACCTGAACCAGCGAGGCCCAATCTGATTTGTTGACTGCCGCTGGTTTCTGCAGCCACGCCAGCAGCCACACCTACCATGCGGGTATCGCTGGAAGCAATGACTTGCAGTGCAGAATCATCACTTTCACTAGTCCCAGTAGTCATAGATGCATTCTTGACGGTAGTCTTGAATGTATTTTTCACATGAGAAATAGAAGCTGCGGCTGCACCAGCACCATTGGCTTGGCCGTTGTCTCCTACTTTCACACCCAAGCCCAGTGCCGTTCCGACAATAGTATTTCCTTGGTTATTGAGAGTGATTTCACTGCTAGTATAGTCTGCGTCTTTCTTCCCATCAGTGACACTGGCACCGATATCACTGCCGTGTTGTCCGTTGGCCTGTGCCATAGCATCACTGCCATCGATGTCAAAAAGGGTACGCTTTTCGTCTGCAAGAACATCTACCGGATTTCCTTTGGCATCCAAGTATTGGATATCCATCACATCTACCGCATGACCGTCCTTATCTGTGTAAACCGGTTTCTGTGCTGTTTTATCCCAGGAAAAATTCAGTTTGTTTCCTTGCTCATCGTAATAAAAACCATCATCACGGAGGGTATACTTACGATATTCTTTCTGCCCGTTCTTATCTACTGCAAAAGCCGTGTCCAGTGCATGTCCCTCTTTGTCATAGTATGTCCCATCATCACCAACAGTAATGGAAGAAGGCACACTGTTTAATATTTCCATATAGGGATTTTCTGCTTCATCCACAGATAGCTTTCCATCTCTGGCTTCTACAGATACTTTTCCCGCATAGACCGTATCTCCGTCTACAGTCGCCTCGACGTCATTGGTAATCTGGTTGCTATTCACTGCCACATTGCCTACCGCATAGGATTTATCTCCTTTGGATACGCCCACAGAAATAGCACTGCCCACTTGTGTCAAATGACTAGCGGCGATATTGTGCACTTCTTGGACATACGAAGAAGAGGTACCGATGGTATTATTTTTCATCGCTGCCTGGATGGTATTTTTCACTTTGTTGATAGACACAGCGGCTCCCACACTGGCCGTCGATTGAGTATACTGGGCGGTCACGCCGCCTGCCACTTGGATATCCTGATCATAAGCCACATTATGAATGTTCGTATTTCCACCGGAAATCCCATTGCCGCCCATAGCAGCCTGGACCGTACTGTCTACATAATTGGCCGAGCCAGAAGCCCCCAGATTGACGGAAATCCCCTCGGTCCGTTTGCCCGTTTCCACACCAAGGGACAAACCGGTTGCTACCTGGGCCCCCTTGTTATGAGCGTAGTTCAGAATATCTGCTGCCACGTCCTCTTGGGAAATAGTCGTATTTCCCATAGAAGCCAAGGTGGATTTTTTCAAATCATTGACCGCAATAGCACCGGATAAAGAAGCGGTAAACTGGCTAGTATTGTCTTCTCCAAACTTTGTCAGTGCCGCGCTGCCACTATAGGCACCGATGTAAGAATTGTCTTCACTGTTCACATGAACCAAAGCAGACTTATCCTGGATCAGCTTTTGGTCAATGACACCTTCTCCGATGTCTGGAGCTGTCAACTTGATTTCCATATTGTCCAGTTTCGCTTCTGTCTTGTCGTTCACATAATTCCAAGATACACTGCCAGCGGCATTGACTTTCAGTATCGGATCGGCTTCCTCTTCTTCATTGCCTGCATCCAGCTGGACGTTCTGCAAACCGCCGGACGCCTGGCTGGCCCGTCCGCTATCGGCAGATACATCCACACCGCCTCCATCTTCATCGGGATTCTTGGACTTTTTACTGCTGGTGCCTGCCACAGTGAGATTATTGATGGTCCCATCGGTGACTGCACTGACTTCTACTGCATTGGCAGAAAGAGTCCCCTTCTTATCTTTTGTTTGTTCCGTTTCAGAAGAAGACCCATCGGCTTGTTTGTCCAAATTTTCCACTTTGGCCAAAGTTTGCACGTCATAGGAAATCACACCGGTACTGACGCCCACAGAGGAATAATCGCCGCCCACAAAATTTCCAGCTAAACTAATCACATTGGCATTGTTGTGAGCCGTGATATTCACAGCTCCGCTAGCAGTCACTTTATCTTCGTATTCGTCCTTATCGGTGTCTTTTTTCTTTTCCTTCTTCACATGTTCCACTTTTTTCGTGGCTGTGAAATGTACATCATCATCCACCAACGTTTCCGCCTTGGATGTGCCGCCCAGGTAATTCACCATACCGGTGATCCCCAACGCACTGGTCTTGGACCCGCCAAAATTAATGCCTAGATTCAGCACATCATTGTCAGTGGCTACATTGATTTCCCCAGCTTCGATATCCACGCCCTGATTGATTTGTACTTTACTGCTGCTGTAGGCATTCTGCACGCCCACACTGCCGCCAAGCCCATAAGAGGTACCTTTTACAGGAGAAATATCAGGAATCAGTGCCATTTTGCCCGCAAAAAGAACGTTGCTTTCCACCACATCAGCTTTGACATCCACGGTATCACCAGCAATCAGCTTGGTATTGGCATGGATGTTCACGTTGGCTGTATTGTGTAGATTCTGAATCCCCACGTTGCCTGCTGCCATAGCCGTCGCATCGGTATCGCTTTCGCCTCTAGCTGCTGCAGCCACATACATATTGGCATAATTGGATGCATCCAGGAACGCTTCCAATGCATCGGCCAATTTACTTGTGCCAGTCAATTGTTTTGCCAAATCATACATAGCTTGCGCCTTTTTATGAAACAATTTGCTCTCTTTTGCACTGGTAGCTTTATCGTTTTCCACAAGCAGCATGATATCCGCCACGCCATTTTGTAGCCGCTGAAACTTTTTATTCCAATCCTTTTGGGTACTCCATTCACTCCAGTTATTTAAGAAATCCTTCCATCCCTTTTTGAGATCATCCACCATGTTATCCACCCGGGCATATCGCTGCTCTGTTCCCGCATGGATAGACAAATTTCCTTCCGATTCAATCGCCGTCCGCCCATTGGATTCTACATTGACTTCCGCGGTGTTATGCATATTTTCAACCGCCACTGCAGCAGAAGCACCATATTTTACATCCTCTTCCTGGGACGCCAAAATATTACTGGTCACAATATTCGTATCTTCAATGGTCACACCCGCATCAATAGACACATCCCCTGTAGAAGTAATGAGAGACGTTGGTTTCAGATTGACAGTGGCTATATTATTCACATTGGCAACAGAAATAGATGCACCAATATCAAAATACTGATTCCACGCTGGTTCCCCTTTTGCCTGGGGATCCTGCACATTATTTCCTGCCGCCTGTTGACTTTGGATACGGAACAATTTAGAAAGGGCTTTCACATTGTCAACTTTTCCTTTGAATATATCAGAATCAAAAATAGCATCTACACCAGTCCATTCCCCTTCATAGTCATTGCTGGTGGACAGGGAAAAATCACTCGTAGTATGAGCCGCATCGATTTCTACATTTCCCCCGGTGAGTTGACCTTCCTGATTCACTTCAGCAGTGCCATCGCTATTGGCTACACTGATAGACGTGCTCAGTGCCGTATCATCTTTGTTGAGAACGTCAATTTCGGTGGAAATCCCATTGTCACTGCTGGCATTGATTGCCAAATCTTCTTTGGCTTCGATCGTTGCCTGCTTTCCAATATTCACTTGTGATACGGTCTCTTGTGAAATCACACCAACCGCTGCGGTAAACATACTAGACGCATATTCCGCGTCGTTACTCTTTCCATTACTTTTAGAAAACATTGGATGCTTCACACCCAAGACTGCTTCTGTGCTGTTTTCTGCTTCAGCATTAACGTTTACATTTTTCTCAGATGTTAAACTACCGTTCACATTGACAATGGCCTGGCTATCACTATCTTCATAAATAAAGCCGCCAGTGAAATACTTAGATACATCGACATCCCCTTTCTTCAGATAAGGCTGCAGTTTAATTTTCATAGCATTATCAGAGACACTATGAGCTGTCACATCCAAATGACCTCCCACATCCTGGATATTTCCTTTTTCATCCTTCACTTGTCCACGGATATGAGAAGAAATAGAAGCCAGCTCTCCGATGGTGGTTGTGGCTTTCGCATCAGTGATATTGAAAGGCATATACAACTGCTGCATTACATTTCGCACTATCTCTGCTTTGCCGCTCAGCATTCCTCCCTTTTCCAATTTCTTCCAAATCGCATCGGTTAGTTTGCCACTGACATCGTAGCCTGCCTGTTTGGTTCCTTCATTAACCAAATCCAGCGGAGTTCCCAGGCTCTTATAGCTGAGATTAGACGTAGCATTAGAATGAATATTCACATCGGCCCCGCTAATGGTCCCTTGGACTTCTGTGGTCGCTTTCGAAAAGCCAACAAAATCCCACAAATGCTGTATGTTAGTAGAATTGGAAACCGTCGCCTCAGCACCGATATCCACGTTGCCAATGGCATCGATGGTAGCCCCTTCGCCAATCGTCGCCTTGGCTTCTACGGTATTATTGACTGCAGTAATTCCTAGAAATTCCGTCACGGTATTTCGACTATTCGCCTGGGCCTGGATACGAATACTGCCATCGCCCTGTAAGTTTTTATTATCCGCTGCGTTCGGATCTGCGATGATAATTTTTCCATCTTTAGAAAAAGAAGCCTCCAGCCGCTTCCCATCGACTATCTTCGCACTGTCCACCAGCCCATCCGTATTGACCGTGGTTTGAAATACCATGCCAGTCTGCAGCAGCGGTCCCTTTTCCGCATTGGCTTCCTTGGCAATGGAAATATAAGCCGCCCGCAAATCGATGCCGGTTGCCGTATGAATGGATCCGTGTACTTCAATAGAGTTCTTTAGCGAACTCGATACCGGATAAGTACCTTCCTGGATAGATGTAACTGCTTTTTCTGCTTCACCAACGGTTTCTGGTAATGTATTGGTTGTGATAGCCGTGAGTGATCCTGCATTGATGACGCCGTCGGCACCGATAACCATGCCTTTAGGACTCAGGAAATACAGATTCCCACCGATGTTGTTGTCTCGAATGGCATTGACGGTGCCCTGGATATCGATGCGATTTTCTACCGTATTGACCAACGTATCCAGCGTTTTGGAATCATTGGCTGTTTTGAAATACAGATTGGCCATTTCCTTGCTATCCACATGGAAATCCTGAAAACGGTTCAACCCCACACTCCCAGAAGCAGACTCTGCAAAGATATCCGCTTTCTTGTTCTGCATGAGATTGGTATTCCGATCGTTCACACGGGTAATATTTCCTTCTGCCAAAGCTTCGGTCATGCCCATGCCCATCCAGGAGGTGACGGCCACGCCAAAAGCCATAGCGGAACGAAGTACCTGGCTTCGCAGTTTTTTCTTCTGTGCTTTCTGCCCTACTATACTGCTTGTTTGTCCTGCGTTGTGTTTTCTGTATTTCATATGCTTCTCCCCATAATTGGTCTTAACGATAAGAGACATTCTCTGGGATTCCTGTTGCGATACAGGTTTCTCAGGTCGCTCAAGTTTCTCAGGATTCTCAGGTTTCTCGAATGTGCTGCTAAGGGCTATCGGCACATTTGAAGAACCTGAGTAACCTGAGAAACTTGAGCAACCTGTACTCCCTATCAGAACTCTGTGAATTGTCTCAAATCCTTATTTCATCTACAACTTCATTTCGTATTTGCACATATACTTTCGCCGGTAAGGCTCTGCCATCCTGCCAACGAAGTTTAAAATGGGATATGCGAGAATAGACGTTACTATTCTCTCGGAATGTATTTTCTGCCACCGCCGGTGTGATGCCTTCGACTCTTTGGTCTGCCAGGCCGACGGATTGTAACTTATATAGGAACCTGTGATAGGCTTCTGTCTTCATGAATTCTTGCTGTTCCTTGGGCCATTTGACGTCTTTTATTAGAAGTTCCACGCCAATGGTGGGACCCACTGTCCCATCGGGGAAAACGTCCAAGTCTAACATGTAATAAAATAAACGGTTCTTATCGATGTCTTCTAACAGCTGCCATCCTTCTTTGGGAAGCGCCGACGCACCAAGCCCTTTCAATATATTTGGTATATCGGACAATCCATGGTGCAATAGGAGAACCAGCCGCAATGGCTTTTCTTCTCTGGCCTCCATGAAGCCAATGTGCCACGGCTCGCCCCAGGGCCTCACTCGTTGTAACTGGGACAGCAAACAGACTGTCGCCATGGACCGCTTTCGATATTTCAATACCAGCGGCAACAGGTCAGCCACGAAATCGCCGGATAAGTTGATGAAAGACGATACATCGGGCGACGTCCCTTCTCCGATGTCGGCTTCCAAGTACAACATACACTGGGGCAACAGGGACGGTTTTCGCTTCCCCAATTCCCTGGCGTAGTAGTGGAAGAAATCCCCTTCCTTCCCAACGGACCGCCCGATGAGAGGATTTCCCTCGTAAAAAACG
>SAMEA104315425__coassemble_815_pt1 | contig 21159 bp, 19 predicted proteins | sample SAMEA104315425__metabat2_low_PE_033 | metagenome-assembled genome bin SAMEA104315425 (sample SAMEA104315425) | gut metagenome | biome: Monkey gut; feature: monkey-associated habitat; material: faeces | place: China | collected 2013
AACCATTGCGATAAATAAATTTCAACAAAAGTGAATTAACAAGCAGTCACTAAATAATGTTCATGGCAGAATAATACCCTTTTTTGTGTTATACTAAATACATCGATGTTTAGAAATATGAAAAAGGAGAGTAGTTTATGAAATTCACGTTTAACCACAACAATTTCAACGTACTTGATTTAGAGAAAAGTATTGCTTTCTATGAAGAAGCCTTAGGACTGAAAGTGGTCCGTAAGTTTGAGGCTCCGGACGGCTCCTTTATCCTGGCTTACTTGGGAGATGGCGTGACGCCACATCAGCTGGAACTGACCTGGCTCAAGGATAGAAAAGAACCGTACAACCTGGGAGAAAATGAATTCCACCTGGCCTTTGCGGTGGAAGATATGAAAGCCGCCCATGACAAGCATGAAAAAATGGGTTGCATTTGCTATGAAAATCCGGCCATGGGCATCTATTTCATTGTAGATCCCGACGGATACTGGCTTGAAATCATTCCAGGAGGCAAATAATGGATCCGATTTTTACCCGAACCGCCCGCATCATCGATGAAAAAGGGGTCAATGCATTGGCCAATAAGACTGTGGTGGTCTTTGGTATCGGTGGCGTCGGTTCCTATGCAGCAGAAGCCTTGGTGAGAGCCGGTGTGGGCCATTTGATTTTCATCGACAAAGACGAAGTGGACATCACGAACCTGAACCGCCAACTGGTGGCAGACCTAACCACCATTGGCAAAAATAAAGCAGAAGTCATGGTCGAACGGGCTCATCGCGTAAACCCCCATTGTGACGCCAAAGCATTGCCTGTTTTCTACAAACCGGGCGATGAAGAATTCATCCAGAACCTTCATGCGGACTACATCATTGATGCCATTGACGACGTACCGGCAAAAATTTCCATTGCAGAAATCTGCTGGAAACTGAAAATTCCGGAAATTTCCTCCATGGGCACCGGCAACCGCCTTCGTCCGGAAATGCTGCAGATCGCTGATATCAATAAAACTTCCGTGTGCCACCTGGCTAGAAAAATGAGAAAAGAACTGAAAGACCGGCGGGTGCGCCACCTCACTGTGGTCTATTCCAAAGAACTGCCCCACAAGCCCATCGGCGAAGGCCACGCACCGGGCTCTATCTCCTTCGTGCCACCTGTCTCCGGCATGATGATGGCCGGCTACGTGGTACGGGCCTTGTTGAAAGACGAAGGCATTAATTAAGACAGTGAGAAGTTAGAAATGGTGGAAGGGGCGCACAACTTATAAAGCGCCCCAATACCTCTTTTATAAAAAATGAATAGAGCCATGTTTCATGGAAAATAAAGTGGTAAAGGGTATGATTCAGCTGCTTACTATTTCTGACATGGAGTGATAAAGGCAAGTGACAGGGGTAAAAAGGTTATAAAAGGTTATGTGAAAACGATATTCCCATACCCTTTTATAACCCTTGTAACCTTGTCACTGGCGATAGCAGGAAATGTTTTATCAAAGAAAGCAGCAGAATAATAACCTTATATGTATTAATGCGGCGCTTCCAAGTTTTATGCGCCGCCACCACCACTCCTCACTCCTAACTCCTCACTCCTAACTCCTCACTTCTAACTTCTAACTCACCTTGTGTTTTGTTCCATATAGTATAAGAGGGAAATAATGAGTATTGAGATCCGTCATCCTGAATGGCTGACTGTAGAGGCAAATGGACAGCCGGTCCTGGGATTCAACCAGGAATGGTATCCGGAAGATAGACAAAAAATGGCCGGTTGTGGTCCCACCGTGGGAGCCACCATGGTGGCCTACCTAGAAAGAAAGCAGTGGGGCGTAGCGGTGAAAACCGAAAGCGATGCCCTGCCCATCATGCTAGACCTCTGGAAATACGCCACGCCCAGGATGCACGGACTCTATAAAACCCGTTGGCTCAAAGAAGGTCTCGAAGCCTACATGAAAGAAAAAGGCCTTCGCGGCCAGGTGGAAGCCCTACCGGTTCCCTCCATTCGCTTCCTGGCACCGAAACTGTCCAAAGTGGAAACCTTTATTTCCGAAGGCCTGGCCGCAGACTGTCCCATCGGCTTTTTGAATCTCCACAGCGGCGACGAACCCATTCCCTATCACTGGCACTGGATGCCTATCGTGAAACTAGAAACCACCGAAGAAGGCACCTTTTGCACACTTTGGGACGAAGGCAAAGCCCATACCTTCAACTTAGGAAACTGGCTGAAAAAGACCAAATTTGGTGGTGGGTTCGTAAGAGTTAGGAATGAGTGACTGGGAAGGGATTAGTAGCTAGGCCCTAGGGATTAGGAAATATAGGATGAAAGCGGTTGCTGCACTAGCGTGTGGCCCCTTGGAGAAGGGGCGGCGAAGCCGGGGATAGAGTAGCCCAAAGGGACACAATTAGCACTAGCGAAAAGCGATTTATTGTTTCTGTAATAGTGCAATGGCTTTTATGCCGCTAGTAGCGTCTATCCCCCCTTGTATTCCCCCTTCTCCAAGGTAATGTCATTAAGTTAAGCGAAATATGCGATGATTTCTGTTGATACAAAGGTTACTCAGGTTTCTCAGGCTACTTAGGTTTCTCACGTTTCTCGAATGAGCTAATGACGCTAGCGTCTACCGGCACATTCGGAGAACCTGAGCAGCCTGAGAAACCTTAGCAACTTTGGAGCCTGTCACCACTAGCGGAGTCATGTCTACTAACGCAAATCCTTAACTTAACAGCATTACTTCTCCAAGGGGGGACGAGACTTGCCGCTAATCCAATATCTATTTTCAAAAAAATGCGGCGCTTCCAATTTTGTGCGCCGCCACCACCACTCCTCACTCCTCATTCCTAACTCCTCACTTATATAGAGGATTGATATACCAATTGTCACTGTTCATTTTTTGATTTGATACAAAAGGAGGATTACTATGAAAAAGATTTTTGCACTGGCACTGGCAGCTACCTTAGCCGCTCCGGCATTGGTGATGGGCGCAGCGAAACCTGTCACTTCTGACAAAATGCTGAACAACTACGATCGCTATGCGGTGGTGTACTCCAGCGACGAAGAAAGGGTCTACGTAGACACCGAAACCCTGGAAAGAGACCCGGTCAACGCAGGAGAACTTCCAATTATCCGCGCCACCCTCTATGCAGAAATTTACAAAGACCCTCTGACCTATCCGGACTTTGGAAACAATCGCATGGTAGAATGTATCCAGCAGTACGACACCGCGGTAGGCGCTGACCAGTACGGACAGAAAATCAAGTACCGCATCCTGAACAAACTGCAGGCCACCTACACCCCAGACGGCAAACCCACCACCCCTTACATGGGCAAAAACGATGATCCCGTAGACGAAGCAGATGACATCTACGTGGCATTGTATCGGCTGTCGAAGAATTATTAATTCTGTCATTTTCTCATATCTAACAATAAGGGGAAATGGCTAGCGAAAGGGTTATTATTTTACTGATTTTCTCTTTCCTACATATATAAGCTGCGGCTGCTTTCAAGGTTAAAAGGGTTATAAATGGTTACGACATAACCTTTTATAACCTTGGGACTGGTGGTATCTTTTACATGTTGGAATGTGGAGTTAGCAGAACCATAATCCTATAAATGCATTTACAAATAGGTTGTAGTGCTATATAATAGAGTCAAATACATAGACAGTGCAAAGAAGCTCTGACCGACCCGTTGGAGCTTCTTTTTTTATATGGTGCCTAGTGACTGGGAAAGGGGATTAGTATCTTTAGCATCTTTGCTCCCCTGCCGGGCAATGCTGTTAAGTTAAGCGAAATATGTGATGATTGCTGCTAATGCAAAGGTTACTCAGGTTTCTAAGGCTCCTTAGGTTTCTCACGTTTTTTGAATGAGCTAATGACGCTAGCGTCTATGGGCACATTCGGAGAACCTGAGCAACCTGAGAACCCTTAGAAACTTGAGCAACCTGTCACCACTAGCGGAATTTACACTTCCCAATCCCTAGTTCCTAGCTACTTATATCAAGAGGTGACATGATGCAATTATACATAGCCGGCGGATGCGGCGATCAAGGACGAAATTGCTTTTACATAGAAGGAGAGAGACACGCATTTATTGTGGATGCAGGGACCTCCACAGACGGATTGGATCGGTTACCGGATCTATCATCGGAACAAATCCGCCGGGCAGAGTATGTATTTCTGACCCACTCTCACAAAGACCACACTGGTGCGGTGGAATTTCTGGAAAATAATGGATTTCAAGGGCCGGTTCTGATGTCGAACCAGACCTACCAGCAGCTCCATTACAAACCACGAAATACCATGATTCTGGATTCCACAGCCCCAGAATTGGAATTGGACTCCGACTTTTCTCTCCAGTGGGGCCGCACGGGACACTGTGCTGGTGCCGTGTGGTACCACATGACCGTAGATGGAAAACAGCTTTTCTTCTCCGGCGACTATAGGGAAAACGACCCCTTCTATCGCTGTGACCCCGTGAGAGGTTTATCAGCAGACATGGCTGTCATTGATGCTGCCTATAGCCGGCTTGATCGGGCTAGAGACATGCGGGAAGCGGTGCTGTCGGCGGTGAAAACCTCCCTGGGAGGTAATCGTCCCTTGCTCCTTCCTGTGCCCACCTACGGCAGAGGCCTCTCCATCGCCGTATTTCTTTACCAGCATTTGGGCTTGGACCATCCCATTCATATGTCAAAGAAAATCTATGACCAGTGGATGAAATTGGGCCATCGGAGCTATTTCGCCAATGAAAATATTTTGGATATCCCTTTCGACACCTTCACGGAATGGAACGAAAAAGACATCCAGCTGGGCCACATCTACCTTTTGAAAGATGCCCAACTTTCTAAAGCCGCCAGTCGGGCCCTGATTGACGGCCATCCGGAACTGGAAGTCATCATGACCGGCAGCCTCCACGGCTACGGTAAGGCCAAATTCTACTACGAATCGGGCCGCGCCCACTTCGCCCTCTGGCCGAACCACCAGACCAAGCAAGAACTGGAAGACCTGATCCAAGCCAATGATTTCAAACAAGTGGTGCCCTTCCACAATCCCCATGAAAAATGTGGTAATGATGAATTTGAGTTTTGATGAGGGAATCGGCGGAGTCTATAGCGATGAAAGACATATGGATAAAAGGGTATTATCCTGCCAAGTCGCATATCTTAACAAAGAAAAGATATGGCTTGGTGCAAGGTTATAAAAGGTTATAAATGGTTACGGCATAACCCTTTATAACCTTTTATAACCTTATGGTAGGCGGTGGCTTCGATTGTGAAAAATTGGATACAGTAGAGTTATACCCTTTTGTTCTCTCAATTTCTGCAAACTGTCAACTGCCTACTGCAAACTTATCCCATTTCATGCTATAATACAGATAGAAAATCAAGGAGATATCTCCTTAGTATAGAAAGGCGGGGGTTTTATGTTACAGTACAAGAAAATTCTAGTGCCCTTTGATGGATCGGAACATGCGAAAAAAGCACTGCTCCAGGCAGCAGCCATTGCTCAGGCGTGTGACCATGCGAAACTATATCTGGCATCGGTTTGCAATATGGTTTCCGCGATGAGCAATTTCGACCAGGTATCCATTGCCGAAGGTTGCCTTACCACGAAGCTCACCGAAGACTTGGAAAACCAGTGCAAAGAAGACCTGGAAGAAGCTAAGAAAATGCTTCCAGAAGGCATCGACTACGAAACCCTCTATGAAGTTGGTTCCCCAGGACCGGTTCTGCTGAACATGGCCGAAGACAATGACATCGACCTGGTTGTCATGGGAAGCCGCGGATTGGGACCGCTGAAAGGCATCTTCATGGGCAGCGTCTCCAGCTACCTGGTGAGCCGCTCGAAATGCCCCGTATTGATTGTGAAATAATGAAAAGCACCTATTGAATGAAACGGATTCATTCGGTAGGTGCTTTTTTAGTGAGGAGTTAGGAATGAGGAGTGAGGAGTGGTGGAAGGGGCGCACAACTTATAAAGCGCCCCAATGCCCCTTTTTATGAAAAAATCAAACTTCTCGATCATAAAATAGCGATTTTATCTGGTAGCATCGATTGAATTTGATGATGTTAAATACAAATGATAGGTCCGTAGGACATCGTTTTCTCCGAGACATGCTATTGTTAAGAAAAGCAGTATTTTCTGTAGCGTCATTTCGACCGGTTAGATTTGTGCGAAATGAAACATATGATATGAAACTGGATGTGTAGGAGAGTGGAGAAATCTCGCAGCACTAGCGGTAAGGGCTAGGTGACACATATCACAGCAGCTCGTTAGAGCTGCTTTTCTCGCTATGCTCGAAATATGGTCTCAACGTTATGATTTGATTCTTTAAGCCCTTACCGCTGGTGCGGCTAAGATTTCTCCACTCAGGGGCACATCTCATTTCAATACGCCTATATCATCAAGCAAAAATACGACCGGTCGAAATGACGGATATGGTAAGAGTCTTGTTTTCATAAAAAGAGGGTATTGGGGCGCTTCCAAATTTTGTGCGCCCCTTCCACCACTCCTCACTACGCACTTTTTCAGTGAAAGCGAATTAATGACAAACCAATAACCAACAACTGTAGAAAGTATAGATTTTTTATTCATCCTTGTATACAATAGAAAGAAACATAGTTAGCCGTAAGCTGTTCGCAGTAGGCAGTAAATGTTAATCGTAAATCACTAACTGTTAACTGCCAACTGCTAACTGTCAACCGCTATACAAGGAGTTGATACCATGACAAACCGACACTGGCTGAAACAGGAAGTGCCTAAGTGGGTCGAAGAGAATCTGGTGACCCAGGAGAACGGGAAGAAACTGCTCTCCAAATATAAAAAAGAAAATCCCATCGCCTATAAAGAGGCGTTTTTCATTCTATCGGTGGTATGCATCTTAGGGGGCTGTTTCCTTTTGGGTGCCGGCCTTTGGGAAAGTCTATCCCAGGACCAGCGGTTCATGCTGGCGTTGGCACCATTGGTGGTTTCCTTTGCGTTCATGCTGCTGGTGGTATTTCTGGATAAAAGAATCCCTGACGCCCCAGTAGAGACCGATGCGTTCTCGGCGACGGAAGCCACCGATGAAGTGCTGGATTTTACCGGTATTTCAGATTCTGAAAAAGGGGAAGGAAAGGCTGCTGAAATCGGTCAAAAAGCACGGAAAATGGCCCAGCTTTTTGGTACGAAAAAAATGGTCTCTCCTGGCACCTATCATCATAAAATTCCTGTATGTATCCGCGAAGCCACCGCCATATTTCATGGATTGTGCCTGCTGGGCGCGTTCTGGATGGTGGGCGATTCCTTTATGTTGTCCAACGATACCTACACAGGTCTTGCCCTGGTGAGCCTTCTCCTGATGGTCATGACCTGGATCACCCGCTCGGCCGGGATGGGCATCCTCTATATGGCATCTGCCGTGGGGACCTTTTACACCGCACCGGTGCGAGGCTGGCCAGAAGCAGCTGCCTGGTTCTTCATGCTGGTGGCTCTGTTTATGCTGGGCCGGATGCTGCATGAAAGACGGGATCGGGCTGTGGTGTGTTTCTCCTGGGCCTGGGCCGTGGGCATTCTCCTTCTGATTTTCTGGTCCGCCGGAGATATGCTTTGGCAAACCTTATTCTTCTCTTTAGCAGCGTCCCTCACCTGGATGGCCGGCGGTGCATTTCGTTCCTATGGCTTAGGTGCTTCGGCCCTTCGCTTCTTCGGCGGCATTGCGGTCTTTGCGGTGCTTCTGGAAGGTTCCTATGGGGCGGTGTGGGCCAATATTTCTGGTAGCTACTCCTTGTGGATTCTATTTCTGCTGTTTCTCGCTGTCGATGCGGTGCTGCTCTTCCGGATGGCGATGAAAAAAGAATGGCTCTCTGTCCTGGCAGGACTGACGCCCTTCCTGATGACTGCGGCCGCTTTCGTTTCCATTTTTGAAACATCCGGCGCTCTTCCGGCCACCATGGTTTCGGTGTACTGCGCCGTGCTGGCCGTGGCGGTCATTGCCAGAGGGGTACAGATGGATCGTCCCACCCAGCGCTGGGGCGGCATTGCCCTTCTCATCGGCGACGGGGCCATCCGCGTCTTGGACTCGGCCCTGACCTTTGGCGAACGGGGGGCTTTCTTCCTGGTCTGCGGCATCCTGGCGGGCCTTATTTGCTACGTGCTGTACTTGCCATCGAAACGAAAAAAGAAACCCATCAGTGAACCAGTAGTGAAAGAAGAGGAGGACCAACATGAATAAGAAAATCTCCCTCATAGTGCTGCTGGTGGTGCTGGCGGTAGAAATTATTTCCCTGGTGTGGACCCGCGGCGAATACCGGTCCACCATGATTGACGGCGTTGAATACCAAGTGCCGGCCCAAATCGAATTCAAAGGCGATTTCTATCACAAAAACTATCTCTCCGTCAATATCCCTTATACAGAAGCTCCATGGAAAGGCTCCGCTACCCCAGAAAAAGGAGAAGAAATCTACCTGCTTCTGGCTAGAAATGAAGAAGGCCTGATGGAAATCACCGGCGCCACCGACGCCCGTCCTGGCGGCGACTACATCATTACCCGCGTTTCCTCCTACCTGGATGGCAAAGTCTATTTCCAATTTCCTGCCGACCGGATGTATATGTCCCCGGAACAGCTGAAAAAACTCTCCGTAGTGGAACTGTCCGAACGGGTGCAGGTGAAAAACGAAGAAAGCAAAAAGACCGAAACTCATATGAAAAATGAAATGACCGCCCTGATTCACATCAAAGACGGCCGCGTCACCATTGCGAAAGTATTGGCCAATAACTCTCCCATCGAACAAACTTATACCACAGTAGGGAAAAACATCAACGTCAAATACGCCACGAGCGGAAAAGATAGAGACCAGTATAGTACACGGATTAATAAACAGAGCGATGATAAGAAATCGTAAAGAAGGTTATTGTTCTGTGAATATGTTACTCTAACAAGATGGGGCATGTGGTATAGTGTTGGCTTAAAAAGGTTATAAAAGGGTTATGATACTACCGAAATTACATAACCTTATATAACCTTTATAACCTGGACTGTGGCGATATATACCAGTTTGTTTGATGGAGGAAGTAGCAGAATAATAACCTGTAAAAGTATTGGGGCACTTTATGAATTGTGCGCCCCATCCATCATTACGCACTACGCACTATGCATTATTACATAAAAAGGAGCGTGGCAGACCTATGTACATCATTCTCATGCGTCACGGCGAAGCAGAGCCGGAGACGGAAACGGTTTCCAATAGAAATAGAAGATTAACTCCCAAAGGAATGCGGCAGGCCCGGCGGTCGGCGCGGATGCTTTCTAAATTTCTGAAAGACAATCCCATCCGCATTTACACCAGCCCCTATAACAGAACCCGGCAAACCGCAGGCATCTTAGCGGAAGAATGTTTCGCCGAAGAAATCCATACAGCAGAAGAACTGACTTCATCCAACTGGCAAATGGTGCTGAACCATCTCATTTCCGACGGCTCGCCCATTGCCTTGGTATCCCACCATCCGTTTCTGCAGTCCTACTTGCTCTCCGCCGCCAGCTCGGCCATCAAATTTGATCTGGCTGGCATTGCCATTATCGATTACGACCTTCGCTGGAAACAGGGCAAACTGGCAGGTTACCTGACCCCGGGACTTCGACAGATGAAAAAGGAGGACTGACATGAAAAAATTACTAACCATCGCAGGCTCCGACTCCTCCGGCGGCGCCGGTATCCAAGCGGACCTGAAAACCTTTGCCGCTCTCGGCACCTACGGTATGAGTTGTATCTGTGCGTTGACCGCCCAAAATACCAAAGGCGTGACCATGGTGACCAATACACCGGTCCCTATGGTACAGGCCCAGCTGGAAGCCATTTACGACGACGTGCCGCCGGACGGTGTGAAAACCGGTATGCTGGCAAGCCCCGCCATCGTAGAAATGGTAGCCAATTTCCTGTCTGCCCATAGCGGTGCCCCTCTGGTGGTGGATCCTGTCATGGTGGCCACCAGTGGAGACGTGCTTCTAGAAACCGCTGCCATTGAAACCTATAAAAAGAAACTGATTCCCTTAGCGACCTTGATTACCCCTAACATCCCCGAAGCGGAAGTCCTGACTGGCCGTGACATTCACACCGAAGAGGACATGAAACAAGCCGCTGCCCAGCTCATGGACTACGGATGTCAGGCGGTGCTCCTCAAAGGGGGACACCAAGTGATGGAAGCCACAGACATCCTCTACGACGGCCACACCTTCACCCGCTACCCGGGCAAACGAATTGACACCGAAAACACCCACGGCACCGGCTGCACCCTCTCCAGCGCCCTAGCGGCCTCCCTCGCCAAAGGAAAGCCCCTCAACGAAGCCGTCCAAGAAGCGAAAACCTACATCTCCGGCGCCATCGAAAGAGCCAAAACCGACTCCGTAGGCCACGGCCATGGGCCGGTACACCACTTCTGGTTCTACAACGATGGTTGGGGGAAAATGGAATAGCGATTTAAGTGTATAGAGAAAAGGTTATTATTCTGCTGAATAGGATTTTCTGACAGATTGCATATATGGCTGGGTTCAAGGTTAAAAAGGTTATAAAGGGTTATATGTTTACCGTAAATGCATAACCCTTTATAACCTTTCATACCCTTTTATCTGGCGGTTTCATCTAATTGTTGGATAATGGAAACGGCTGCATAATAACCTTTTTATAGTTTGGACACGATTTATCATTTCGGAGGTTACCCCCTATGAATTATCCCTTTTTTGCTTTCATGGCCCGGTTGAAATACATTGCCCGCTGGGGACTTATGCGAAGCACCATTCCGGAAAACGATGCGGAGCACACCTTACAGACCGTCATGATTGCCCACGGTTTGGCGGTGATCCGGCAAGATATATTTCATGAACCAACCAATCCAGAGCACTGTGCCATGCTGGCCCTTTACCACGACGCCAGCGAAGTTTTCACCGGCGACCTTCCCACGCCAGTGAAATACTTCACCACCGGCCTTCATGAGAAATACGAAGAAATCGAAACCGAAGCCCGAAAGAAACTGCTCGCCACCTTGCCAGAAGACTTGCAATCCTCCTATGCCCCCTATATCACTGACTTGGAACAAGATCCCCTCTGGCCCCTGGCCAAAGCCGCCGACACCCTGTCGGCTTTCCTCAAATGTGCCGAAGAAGTGAACGCCGGTAACCAAGAATTTCAAGAAGCCTACCAATCCACCAAAGACAAATTAAAAAAACTCCACCTGAAAGAAGTGGACTACTTCATGGACCACTTCGCGGGGAGCTTTGAAGAAACGTTGGATAAAGCAGTGAGGAGTGAGTAGTGCGTAGTGAGGAGTGAAGGAAGGGGCGCATCAAAATTTGGAAGCGCCCCAATACCCCTTTTATATATTTGGTGTTCCCTGGTTACGAGGAAATACATATGGAAAAAGAAGACACAGAACCTTATGGAACTATCATTTTAAATGATGATGATAGCGAGGCCGAAAGGAGATAAGAAATATAAAAAGGGGGTATTGGGGCGCTATATAATTTGATGCGCCCCATCCACCACTCCTCACTCCTCGCTTCGCACTCCTCACTATTTTTCAGGCGTACGACTGAAAAATTTTGCAAACTTTTTCGGTACTCCAAAGTTTTCGGGGGGGGTAGACGCCGAAAATTTTTTATCCGATACAACCGATAGAGATTGACCCAGTGATTGGGCGGCCTCTATTTTTTCTTGCAATAAAGCCGCCTCTTCCTGCAGTGAAGTAAGCTGGGCTTCCACCATACGTCGCCGTTCATTGCGTGTGCTATCTCCTTGGAGCATAAGCCCGATAAATCGACTAATCACGTTGACCGGCATGTCGATATTTCTAAGAAATTGAATCATCCGGATTTTCTCCACATCAGAATCCGTAAAAATGCGGATTCCCGAAGAACTGCGTTTCACGAAAACCAAAAGACCTCGCTTATCATAAAACCGAAGCGCTGTAGCGGGGATGCCAGTGATCTCCTGCACATCTCGAATGGTATAAAAATGTTCAGACATAGTTGACTCCTTTGAATATAAGGTTGTTGGTTGATAGTTGTTGGTTGTTGGTGTATGTGCCGGGTTCATTGTCACTAATCTGCCTTTGACAAAGAGGCATTGGTTTAGGGGTTACGCTCCGAGTTCATTGTTGACAACCGGCTTTGTACAAAATCTCATTGGTTTTAGGTTTTAGTTGTAATACAAACCCCAAAACCAATTCTCTCTTTGCATCTCGGCGAATTGTCTTAGTAGGGCCTGGTGTATAAACCCTAAACCAATTCCCTCTTTCTCCTCGGCGAATTGTTGCAATAGTACCCGGTATATAAACCAACAACCAACAACATATTTATACATACAGTCTAACCCATACACCGCAGTATCCGTTAAGTGTACACTTTTTAAACAAGCGTAGAATCAAATGAATAATAAAAATTGACCACCAGTAAATAAACGGGAAATTAGAATAAGAAAAACATTCGATAAATACGGATGCTTTTACACGTTTCAATCACTTCAAATTCTTTTATCCATAGCAATAAAAGAGTTTTATAATGAAACAGAAAAATCAGCTATATACGTATTAAAAAGTGAATAGCACAAACATTAGACTTAGGTATATGGTATGAAATCATAGACACAGTCATCACTCTTGAGACTTTGTGGTCATCATGGTACCATTTTTATAGCGCAAGGAAAAGCCCTTATCCGAGCGTGGACGGAAAGTGAAACGGCGAAAGTAAGCAGAGGAAACACGGTCACTCGAGCAGAAAGAACCGAATCGCAATCCCGATCATAAGAAGGGCAACATTCTTATATAAGGAGCGATTTATTATGAAAAAAATCCTCGCACTGGCTGCCGTAGCAGCACTCACCGCTGGCGTATCCGCTTACGCAGCAAATCCATTCTCTGATGTATCCACCGATGACTGGGCTTACCAGGCAGTAGCTGACCTGTCCGATCAGGGCGTAGTAGAAGGCTACCCGGACGGCACCTTCAAAGGCGAAAGAAACATGACCAGATATGAACTGGCTCAGATCATCGCTCGCCTCATGGCTAAAGAAGACCAGCTGAACGCTGAACAGCAGGCAACTCTTGACAAACTGGCTGGCGAATACGCTGACGAACTGGCAAACCTGGGCGTTCGCGTTTCCAACCTGGAAAAGAAAGTCGGCAACCTCTACTGGTCCGGCGATGCTCGTATGCGTTATAGCGATGGAGATAAAACAAAATCCAACTTTGATGGTCGTATGAGAATCAATGTTAAAGGTCAGGTTAACGAAAACACCAGCATCAATGGTCGCCTTACCTACAACATGAACTTCAAAGATAACAACAAAGATTCTGGCGTATACATGGATACCCTGAATGCTAAGCATCAGTTTGGTGATTTCGCTGTTACTCTCGGCCGTTATGCAAACGCTTTTGGTAACGAAGGTGGTTGGCGTTATGGCGATTCCCATAATTTTGACGGTGCTGAATTGTCTTATGCTAAGAATGCATGGAATGCTAAAGTTGGTTTTGGTCAGTTTAATACTGATTATGAAACTCAGAAAGCTCCAGTTGATGGACAGGATGCATTCTATGCTAAAGCTGGCTACAACTTCGGTTTTGCAAATTTGGCAGCCGATTATGTAAAATTCCAGAACAATGCTAACAAAGGAATCTACGATATTGCAGGTGCTGAACTGTATGGTGTAGACCTGACAGTTCCGGTTGGCGATTTCCGTGTAAATGGTGAATATGTAAAGAACACCACTGCTGATGCAAAATATGATGATGCTTGGAATGCAGGCATTGGTTATGGTAAAGCAGACTGGAAGAAACCAGGAACCTGGGCTTTGGACGTTAACTACAACAAAGTTGGTGGCGCAACATTCTTTGGTGGCACCGGCCTTCAGGCTACTCAGCTGAAATCCATCCAGAATGATGGCGATTCTCAGCTGAAATACTGGAATGCTATTGCTGACGTAACCCTCCAGAAGAATGTACAGCTCCATGCTGAATATGCATTCTCTGGTGAATATGAAGACGGCACCGATGCTAACGACGCTTGGACCGTTTCCCTCAACTACAAATTCTAATTTATAAGCGATTAGAATCTAGTTTCATAAAGACACAAAAAGAGGAAATCTCGATTGAGATTTCCTCTTTTTGTGTTTTAATTTTACTGATATTTTATAACTATACAATTTCATATCAATATAAGCCTAAATATTGTGTGGTTGACAAAATGATGCGCAAGGGTATACTTAAATGCTTTTTATTGGTAAAAGAAAGGAGAAGCGAAAATGAGAAAAGATTATTTGCATCTAGCTTTGTGCATTATATTAGCTATACGGATATCAGTATACGTATTTGTAATTATTGCTTAGTATTGTAGGAAGTAATTACAGATAGATGAAAAGAGGAGATTTCGCAAGAGGTCTCCTCTTTTTGGTTCTGGTTTTGAAATTAATGATGTCTGTTAAATATCTCGTAGATATTTAACGCTTCTTTATAAAAAATATACGATATGCATAAAGCCTATGTACGATCAATGTATATTGATGTATCATATTTTTAGAAATTTTAGGTTTTGCATAAGGAGAAAAAATATGAACAAAATTTATATGTGGCTGAAGAATAGACATAACATAGTGCTAGGAATTATCCCAGGACTACTCTTTATCATTGCTAAATTACTTTGCTATGTTAATTCGTACTATTTTTTTGATTCCTTTACATCAAGTCTTTATGTACAAGTGTTATTGTTAATTATTACAACTTTAATGTTATATGGTTCAATAGGTCTTCTTTCAAAATTTTTTTGTTTACAGACCCAAAATTTATCTGATACTTTTTGGAATTTGGTGTTATTAATTTCGAGTAATGGTTCTTATTTGTGGGTGATTATTAATTCTTGGGATGGTAGAAATTGGTACTATTTTTTGCTGATTACATTTGTTCTGCTATTTAATTCTCCATTTTGTCTTAGATGTATTAGTTTTTATAAAGATGATTCTTTTATGTTCTATTTTTACGTTACATTAATGTATGTATTTACATATTGTATTATTGCTATTATGTGGGTGTATCTGGATATGAATAGTATGAGTTGGCATTTGCGACTAGGAGATGCTTTAAAAGATATTGGAACTGGATATATTACATCAATAGTTTTTTCTTGGTTTATTAAATCAAAACTGAAAATAATGCAAAAAAGGAATAGATGCCAGAGAGGAAGAAAAGAATGCCAGCAACCGAGATTAACAGGCAGATACTATCATCGTTTTGGGGGTCACATACGAGGCTAACAGACAATAGAAACCTTCCCGCTGAGGGAAGGTTTTTATTTTCCCCCCCCAACCCAATTTTCTCTTTCTTCTAGGCTGATTGCCACCAAAGTACCAGTTACGTAAACTGCCAATTGCTAACTGCCAACAAAAGACACCACAAAAAGGCACAGCATCCACCGTTTTTTAGAGACTTCTATGAAGCGAGACCAGGGAATCAGGCACCAGCACATTTCACGGTTCATGTCGGAGATTCCGGCTAAACTTCGTGCTACGGTTTGTCGTCCAATGGTATGTCGCGTATAGCAAGTTCGTTGCTATGGCTTCTGCTGCACCTTATTGTGTTTTGTTTTCTCTCTATCAGGCCTGACTAGAGAGGGGGAGAAAAAAGAAACTCGAATATCCGCCGCCGCTTCGCTCTTTTTCTCTATGTCCTTCTCCATGGATTAGTATATAAAGGAAATACAAGAAAGGTGTTCGAATCGTTGGCTCCCAGGAGAGCCTCTTTTTTTCTCTTTCCGATAATATAATCGGGAGAAAGGGGAGTTTTTACACGGTTTTTGAAAAAATATTTTGTTGTTGGTTGTGGGTTTATGGTTTGTACTCCGAGTTCCAAAGGATCAAGAAGCAAGATTTGATAGAGTCATGGGTTTGAGGTTTGTGGTTTAGGGCGCATTAAACCTTAAACCCATGAATTTTTGTTCTAGGCGTATAGAAATAGCAGAGCACGGCAGGCAAACCCTAAACCCTGAACCAACAATACTAAATCTCACTAAAAATATTTCAAAAAGCACTAAATTTTCAAAATAAACATCTAAAATTACAAAAAATACTTGAAAAAAATCAAAATCATACTAAAATAAATAGTGAAAAATCAAAATATACTAAAAGAGGTGAAAAAATGTTACCAGAAAATTTGCAAGAATTGATCAAACAAATCATACAAAGGCAGTCGGAAGCACAGACCATTGAGGTCAAAAGTGCGCATCAAGGTTGTCCTAAGAGGTTGTACGACACTTTATCCAGTTTTTCTAATCAGGATGAAGGGGGAATTTTGGTATTTGGTTTAGATGAAGCACAAAATTTTGCGCCCGTTGGTGTTTACGATTTGCAAGACTTACAGAAGAAAGTGACCGAGCAGTGTCAGCAAATGGAACCGGTGGTGCGTGCTGTATTTACCATCGCAGAAATGGATGGGAAGCAATTTTTATCTGCCGAAATTCCTGGAATTGATTATTCTGAAAGACCTTGTTTTTATAAAGGGGCAGGGAAGCTCAAAGGTTCTTTTATCAGAACCGGCGATGCGGATCTCCCTATGACGGATTATGAGTTGTACAATTACGAAACATTTCGCAAGCATATCCGAAATGATGAGAGAATTGTAGAACGTGCGTCTATCGATGCGTTGGATTCCGATTTGCTCCATAGGTATGTGGATCAAAAGAAAAAGGACCATCCGAAGTTTGCGCAGCTACCGCAAGAGATGATTTTAAGCATGTTGAATATAGTACAACAAGGACATCCGACGATAGCAGCTTTGATGAATTTTGGCTTGTATCCACAAAGTTTTTTCCCACAATTTGCGATTACAGCCATTGTGGTTATGGGAAATGAAATCGGCGATACCGATCCTTCCGGGGCGCGATTTATGGATAATGAACGAATGGAAGGAAATTTAGATGCCATGCTGGAAGGGGCTATTTCTTTTTGCCGAAGAAATATGAAGGTGCATACGGTCATTGACCCGCTCACGGGAAAAAGGAAGGATCGAATGGAGTACCCCATCACGGCGATCAGAGAAGCGATTTTGAATGCATTGATTCATCGAGATTATAGTCACTATACAGAAGGTACACCGATACAAATTGATTTCTTTTCTAATCGAATGGAAATTCATAGTCCCGGCGGATTGTATGGAAGAATGACCGTAGAGGATTTGGGGAAGGTTCGATTGGATTTGAGAAATCCTACGTTGGCCGTCATGGCGGAGGTGATGACCCAATCGGAAAATCGGTATTCTGGTATTCCTACGATGCGTAAGGCTATGAAAGAAGCCAATCTGCCGGCTCCTTTGTTCGAAAATCGAAAGGGAGAGTTTATTGTTACTTTCTTTAATGGTCAGGTACCAGATGAAAAAGTAGAAAATATAGATTCTTACCCAAATTGGCAAATGGGGCTTTTACAATTTTGTAAAGAGCCAAGAACAAAGAAGGAAATCGCTGACTTTTTAGGGATGAAAACGTTGTATTATGTGATGAGCCGCTATGTAAAACCTCTTGTCAAAGAAGGGAAATTGAAGGTCATAGCTGGCGAAGGTGTGAATCAAAAGGGAAAGAAATATTATTGTCCGTAATGACGTAAGAGGCATGGGAAACTGTGCCTCTTTTTTATATGGAGTTGTTGGTTTATGGTTTATCTGCCGAGTTCTGCTATTTCTCTGCGCCGCGGACAAAAATTCATGGGTTTAAGGTTTGACGCACTACCTAAACCCCAAACCCATGCCTCTGTCAAATCTTGCTTTTTGGGATAATCGGGCTCGGAGTGTAAACCAACAACTAGCAACCAACAAACAACAACAAAACTTTATTGTAAACATTGAACAAATACTCAAGTTGTTATATTATATATTCATATGTAAACTGTTTCACTATATCAATATAACAATTGAGGCGATGACAATGACAAGAGAAAATGCAATCACAGGAAGTGCCCGTAGAACCAAGGAGATGGTTCTATTCGGGCTTTTTACTGCGCTCATAGCGATCGGGGCGTTTGTCCGCATTCCTGTGCCGGTGTGCCCGTTTACGCTGCAGTTGCTATTTACGACTTTGGCGGGGTTGATCCTAGGTAGTCGAAATGGGGCGTTGTCGGTGACGCTGTATGTACTCTTAGGCTTAGCAGGGGTGCCAGTATTTACCGAAGGTGGCGGACCATCGTATATTTTTCAGCCTACCTTTGGGTACCTCATCGGATTTATCGTTGGGGCTTGGGTGACGGGGCGCATTGTGGAAATGGGACGTTCTTTCTCTTTCGCAAAAACTCTCTTTGCCAACTTGATAGGCCTTCTGGTGGTGTATCTTTTCGGTATGGTGTATGTGTATTTCATTAACAATTACTATCTGGGAACACCCATTGGTATCTGGCCGGTGGTGCTCTATTGTTTCCTCTTGGCCGTGCCGGGAGATATTTGTCTCTGCATTTTGGCAGCCTTTATGGCGGGAAGACTGAAAAGGGCAATTAGAAATTAGGAATGAGGAATTAGGAATGGTGGTGGCGGCGCATAATATTAAGAAGCACCGCGATTTTATAAAAGGGATTAGATTTTAGGTTTATTCTCCGGGTTCATTGGGCTACGATTTGCAGCTGGCAAAGCGGCATTGGTTTAGGGTTTAAGGTTTTGATTGTTGTGCAAACCATAAACCTTAAACCAATGAGATTTTGAAAAAGGCAAGTTGTTACTAATGGACTCGGCGTGTAAACCAACAACCAACAACCAACAACCAACAACAAAACATCCATATTTTAAAGGAGGAAATACATCATGAGCAAAGGACTTTTTATTACAGGAACGGATACGGATATTGGCAAGACCTATGTGACGGCTCTCATTGTGAAGACCATGAGACAGGCCGGATATGATGCGGGGTATTACAAAGCAGCTATCAGCGGGGCACCGACCGTGGCGGCGTCCGATGCAGGTTTTGTGAATCAGTTTGCGGATATCGGAGAAGATGAGGATATGATTCTGTCTTATTTATACCAGCATGCTGTTTCTCCTCATTTGGCAGCGAAGTTGGAAGGGCATCCGTTGGAGAAGGATGTGATTCTGAAGGCTTGGAAACGGGTGACGGAAAAATATCCTTACGTAACCATGGAAGGCAGTGGCGGCATCGTGTGCCCGATCCGTCATGATGAAAAAGCGGTGTATTACTTGGAAGATATTATTTCCTGGCTGCAACTGCCCGTATTGGTGGTAGCCGATGCAGGATTGGGGACCATCAATCATGTGGTTCTGACTTGCGAATACATCAAACATAGACATATTCCTATCCAGGGCATCATCCTGAACAATTGGAAAGGTGGCGTCATGGAAGAGGATAATGTGAAGATGATTGAAGAAATTACCGGCGTCAAAGTGATTGCCAAGGTGCAGAAAGGGGACGAAATACTGCACTGCGATCCGAAAATTTTGGAAAAATGCTATATAGATGTTGGTGGTTGTTAGTTGATAGTTGTTGGTTTTAGGTTTATCTGCCGGGCGCTACTAAGGCAATTTGCCGAGGAGGCAGAGAGAAATGGTTTAAGGTTTTATAAAATGCGAAACCTTAAACCTAAAACCAATGAGATTTACTATTTGTGCTTAATGGGGAAGAGGAACTTGGCGTATAAATCCCAACAACTAACAACTAAACAAGTGAGAGTCAAAGGAGCGTATTTCAATGAGTGAACCGATCAATTGGGAAAAAGAGGATGCGAAGTATATTTGGCATCCGGCTATGCAGATGAAGGATAATGAAGTATTTCCGCCAGTGGTGGTAGACCATGCCAAGGGCGTGTACTTGTATGATACCCACGGAAAGAAATATTTGGATATTATTTCTTCCTGGTGGTGCAATCTGCTCGGCCATGCGAATCCGGAAATCAATGAAGCGTTGAAGAAGCAAGTGGATGAATTGGAGCACGTGATTTTTACCAATTTCACCCATAAACCAGCCATTGAATTGGCACGGGAACTGGAAGAGGTACTGCCAAAGGGACTGATGAAGTTCACTTTCCACGACAATGGGTCTTCTGCGGTGGAAGCAGCGCTGAAGATGGCGTTCCAGTACCAGTACCAGACGGGACATCCAGAACGGACCCGTTTCATGTGCCTTCCGGAATCTTATCACGGGGAAACCATCGGGGCTTTGTCGGTAGGCTCCATGGACATGTATGCGAAAATTTTCCATCCTATGCTGATGAATAACATCCATTTCAAAGGCCTCGATTGCTATCGCTGTCCCTATGGCAAGACCCGTGAAACTTGTGATGTGGAATGTTTTGAAGATGCAGAGCAGTGTTTCAAGAAATATGGGAAGGAAACGGTTGCTTGTATCGTAGAACCAATTCTCCAGGGGGCTGCAGGCATGCGGATTTATCCGGCGGAATATCTTAGAAAGCTGCGGAAACTGTGTGATGAATACGGCGTGCTTCTCATCGATGATGAAATTGCCGCTGGCTTTGGCCGCACCGGCAAACTCTTTGCTATTGAACACGCTGGTATTTCCCCGGATATCCTTTGCACATCCAAGGGCCTCACTGCTGGGTATATGCCTATGTCTATCACCATCACCACCGATAAAGTGTATGATGCCTTCTATGATGATTACGGCACCCACAAAGCCTTCGTGCACAGCCATACCTATGCGGGCAATCCCATGGGCTGCGCCATTGCTCTGGCGGTGCTGAAAATCATGAAGCGAGACCATATTCTGGAAAAGGTCAATGAAGATGGGAAATATCTCCATGAGAAACTGATGGAAGCTTTGGGACAGCATAAGAATGTAGGGGAAATCCGTCACATCGGCCTCATCAATGCCATCGAATTGGTGGAAGATCCGAAGACAAAGAAAGCCTTCGATTCGTCCCGCCGTATCGGTTGGCATATTTTCCGCAAAGCTATGGATTTGGGATTGGTACTCCGTCCGATGGGAGATATCATCTATTTCAATCCACCGCTCAATATCAGTCGAGAAGACTTGGACAAAGGTGTTGCTTTGTGTAGGGAAGCAGTTGTCTCAGTGCTTGGTGACTAAGCTTCTGTAGCGGTATTCGCACTAGCGGGAGAAATTGTATGAGATACATAGCGATGTAGGCGTTTGGAGATAGCGGCTTGTCAAACAACTCTTCTTCGACGGCCTATCCCCGGCTCGCAAGCGAGCCTGCCCCTTCCT
>SAMEA104315425__coassemble_837_pt1 | contig 20555 bp, 13 predicted proteins | sample SAMEA104315425__metabat2_low_PE_033 | metagenome-assembled genome bin SAMEA104315425 (sample SAMEA104315425) | gut metagenome | biome: Monkey gut; feature: monkey-associated habitat; material: faeces | place: China | collected 2013
CAGCATTGCCCGACAGGGGAGCCGAGACAGCGGTGTAAACTTACTTAGGGGCGCACAATATTTGGAAGCGCCCCAATACCCCTTTTGTAGATTAAAAGTTTCTACTTTCCTAAAAGCACCATAGGAAAATATATGATAAAATAGGACGTATGAAATGATTCATGCGTCCTTTTTTGATGTTATCATATCATACATATGGATGACGTAAGTGATGATTTTTCTATTCCTAATTCAGCGACAGCTAGTGGTTCTTTCGCTATTGCTTTGAGATTTCTCCACTTCTGTTCAACATAGAACTGAACCACACGATAGAGTCATTAAGCACAAATCCCATCGGTCCCCATGACGCTTCCGGATAGAGTTTATCAATGCTGTTAAGTTAAGGATTTACGTTTGCGGGTATGATTGCGTTATAGGATTTAGGTTACTCAGGTTGCTCAGGTTGCAAAGGCTGCTCAGGTTTCTCGAATGTGCCAATAAACGCTAGCGTTATCAGCTTATTCGAGAAACCTGAGAAACTTGAGCAACCTAAGAAACTTTGACTCGAACGAAATCATCGCATATTTTGTTTATCTTAATGACATAGTTAATCCCTAGGGCCCAGCTACCAGTCACTAGTCCACCAGTCACCAGTCACAAAAATCAAGGAGTTCTCATGCTTACCTCCGTTGCAGAAGTATTGATCAATCGTCCGTCAAAACATTTGAATAGAACCTTTTCCTATGCCATTCCAGACAATTTACCCTCTGCTGGTGTGGGATATCGCTGTGTGGTTCCCTTTGCCCGCCGGATGGAAGAGGGGGTCATTCTTTCTGTTCATGAAGAAGATACGGAAAAACTGAATTACAAATTGCTAGCCATTCATTCCCTGGTGGATCCATTTCCTTGGTTTACCCCGGAAATGATAAACCAGGCCATGGCGATTTCTAAGTACTACATGTGCACCCTCATTGAAGCGCTTCGGTTATTCTTCATTGACAAAAAGGGAATCCTCACGGAAGTAGAATATGAAATCCCATGGGATGCCATTCCAGAGGAAGAGGACCTTCGGAGTCTGGTAGATTCTTCTGTGGAAGTCCTGTCTGAAAAAGATGCCAAATTGCTTCTAGGAGACCAGCTCTCTTCCTATGTGACCAAAGGATACCTGATCCGTCATGAAAAGTTATCGGCGGTTCACAAGGAGCCATTGGAAAAATGGATTGCCCCTCTGACAGAACCCAATTTCTTACAAAGAAAAAGAAGCAAGAAACAAGGGGCTCTTTGGGATATATTGGCAGAAAAAGGACCTATTTCTGTGCTGCAAGCCCAATCTTTTGGTTTTTCTTCTGGTATCATCAAAGCCTTTTGTCTCAACAATTACGGTCGTATTTTCTATAAACGAAAACAGACGTACTCCTTGATGGATGTGCTGGAAAAGCGGAAACAGCGTACTATGACGGAAGAGCAGCAGAAGGCTATTTCTGCCATTGAAGAAGCCATTGACCAAAAGAAATACAAAGGGATTTTGCTGAAAGGTGTCACCGGTAGTGGAAAAACAGAAGTGTATCTGAAATCAGCGGAGCATGCGTTAGAACAGGGCGGTTCTGCCCTGATTCTGGTGCCGGAAATTGCGTTGACCAACCAAATGACTGCCTACTTTGGCGCTGTCTTTGGCGATGAAGTGGTTTTCATGCACAGCAATCTCAGCAAAGGGGAACGATATAACAATCGACTTCGGGTGGCCAATGGGGAAAGTCATATTATCATCGGCTCTCGGTCAGCCATATTTCTTCCTTTCCAAAACTTGAAGCTGATTGTGGTCGATGAAGAGTACGATTCTTCCTACAAACAAGGGGAAAGTCCAAGGTACAATGGAAGAGACGTGGCGAAAATGATGTCCGTCATTTACCAATGTCCCATCGTGCTAGGGGCGGCTACGCCAGCCATCGACACATACTATGCGGCAAAGACAGGGAAAATTGAACTGCTGGAAATGAAGAAACGAGTTTTTGAGACGCCATTACCAGAGATTCATGTCTTTGATATGCGAAGCGATCCCGCCTTGGTCGAAAGTGGAGAATTGATTTCCTTTCCGCTACTAGAACTTCTGCACAAAACCCTGGAAGAAAAGCACAAAGCCATTTTGCTTTTGAATCGCCGCGGCTTTGCTACCACGCTGATGTGTCCTTCCTGTGGGTATGTGTTCAAATGTCCCCATTGTGATGTTTCGCTGGTGTATCACAAAGATACGCAGCAGCTGAAATGCCATTACTGTGAAACGGTCCATCCGCTGCCCACAGAGTGTCCAAAGTGCCATAGTCACAAAATCCTATACTTGGGACGCGGCACCCAACGCATTGAGGAAGAATTGGCAGAAAAGATACCAGAAGCCCGGTGCCAGCGATTTGACGTAGACAGCACAGCCCGGAAAAACAGTGCCAAGGAAATATTGACTCGCTTCCGAGAAGGGCAGTTTGATATTCTTTTTGGCACCCAGATGGTGGCCAAAGGGCACGATATCCCTGGGGTGCAAACCGTAGGAATCCTCTCCGCCGACAGTGTGCTCAATATGCCGTCTTACCTGGCAGCGGAGCAAACCTTCAACCTGATCACCCAGTGTGCCGGCAGAGCGGGACGAAGCCATGAGCGGGGAGAAGTGATTTTGCAAACCTTCAATCCTGACCATTATGTCATTCAAGCGGCAGCCAAACAGGATTATGAAGGTTTCTACCAGCAAGAATTGGAATATCGAAGAGCTTTGCACTTCCCGCCATTTACGCGGATGATGAAAATCACCTGCTTTAACGAAGAGGAGAAAAAGGCCCAGGACCAATCTAGCCGCATCTACCAATGGCTACAAAAAATCACACCCCAACTGCCTGAGCGGCTACAATATACCCCGCCCTATCCAGAACCGATTAAAAAGGTAAGAAATATGTATTATATTTCTATATTAATCAAAGGAAAATCTCTTGCCCGATTAAAAAATGCCATGCGACAGGAGAAGATATTCCAGGAAAATGATATAATCATAGACGTGGATCCGATGTAAAAGGCAGTTAGAAGTAAGAAGTTAGAAGTGAGAAGTGAAGGAAGGGCGCACAAATTAGAAAGCGCCCAGATTATATTTATTTTGCTAAGTAACACTATCGGTTATAGGCACATTCAAGGAACCTGAGAACCCTTAGAAACCTGAGAACCTTTGCATCAAAAGAAATCATCCTATGTTTCTCGTAACATAATAACATTATAGAAAGAAGGTATTTATTTTGAGTGAAATTATTATTGCAGGAAATCCTATTTTAAAAGCTGTGGCTGAACCGGTGACGGTATTTGATAAAAAATTGAAATTTTTGATTAATGATATGAAAAAGACCCTTTATGAAGCCAATGGGGTAGGTTTGGCAGCACCGCAGATTGCTATTTCTAAGCGTATCTTTGTGGCTGACGATGGGGAAAGTGGTTTTGAAGCCTACATCAATCCAGAATGGAAGCCCGATGGAGAAGAAACCATCATCGATAGTGAAGGGTGTCTCTCTGTGCCAAATCTTTTCGGCGACGTAGAACGCTATGCCTCTGTAATTGTGAAATACCAGGATATGCATGGCAAGAGAAAGGTAAAGAAAGCCTCTGGCCTGCTCGCCCGTTGCATTCAGCACGAAACGGACCATTTGAATGGGATTCTTTTCATTGAAAAAGCCATTTCTTTGCACAAAGGACCAAAAACTGATGAAGAATAATTACAATATCGTATTCATGGGTACCCCTGATTTCTGCCTTCCTGCTTTGGAAGCCCTTTGTGCCCATGGGTATACCCCAAAAGCCATCTATACCCAGCCAGATAAAATCAACGGCAGAGGGAAGAAAATCACTTTCTCTCCGGTGAAAAAATTTGCCTTAGACCATGACATCCCGGTCCATCAGCCTTTATCCTTCAAGAACGAAGAAGAAGTGGAAACGCTAAAAGCCCTGCAGCCGGATATTTTGATTGTCATTGCCTATGGCCGCATTTTGCCAAAAGCGGTGCTGGATATTCCTACTTACGGTGCCATTAATGTCCATGCTTCCCTGCTCCCGAAGTATAGAGGGGCCGCTCCAATTCAGCGGGTCATCATTGACGGCGAAAAAGAAACCGGCGTCACCATCATGCAGCTCGATGAAGGAATGGATACAGGAAATATGGTAGAAACGGTGACTATGGACATTCCGCCCCATATGACAGCGGGAGAACTGTTTGATGCGTTAGGACCTTTGGGCGCTAAAGCACTGATTGACGTGATGGATCATTTGCCGGAAAAATTGGCCGCTTCAGTTCCACAGAATCATGAAGAAGCCACCTATGCGGAAAAAGTCACCAAGGACATGGGCCATATGGATTGGCATAAAGAAGCAGCGGTCATTGATTGTCTCATGCGCGGTATGTATCCGAACCCCGGAACATATACCATGTTCCGCGGCAAGCGAGTGAAACTTCATCGCGGCTGGGCCGAAGAAGAAACATCTGGAAAAGAACCGGGGACCATTATTTCTACAGAAGGTGGTATCATCCGTGTGGCTTGCGGAAAAGGCATTATAGCCATCAGTGATTTGCAGCCAGAAAATCATAAGCAAATAAAAGCCTCTGATTTTATCAATGGATATCAGGTGAAGGTCAATGACACATTCGAATGCTAATCCAGCGCCATCGGCTCGTCGATTGGCCTATCAGGCACTGTATGACGTACTGGAAAAGGACGCTTACGCCAATATCACCTTGCAGTCCATCATGGGAAAGTACGCATTAAAAAAAGAAGAATCTCACTTACTCACAGAACTGGTCTATGGGGTGCTTCGGAAATATAACTACTTGCTTTGGATTATTTCCCAAATGAGCAAACAACCTCTGAAAAAACTCCATCCCTCTGTGCGGATATTTCTTTGTATCAATTGTTGTATCTGACCCGTATTCCTGAATCGGCGGCGGTCAATGAATCGGTGAAAATTGCTAAGAAATTGACCCATCAGGGGAATGTGCGATTCATCAATGGATTGCTTCGGAATTATCTCCGTCAGAAAGAAACCATTGTCATTCCTTCTGAAACGGAAAATCCGCTTCTTCATGATGAATTGACCTATTGCCTTCCGAGTTGGCTCATTCAGCGGTGGGAAAAAGAATGGGGAAGAGATAAGGCTCTTGCCATTTTTTCTGCCCTGAATGAAACGCCTTGCATGACCATTCGTGTCAATTCTTTAAAAACAACCAAAGAAGATTTCATGAAGCAACTGGCTGATAATGGCATCGAAGCGGAAGATATCCCTGGCTTGAGAGAAGGGCTGACCATTCGTAAAGGGGCCAGCCAATTCTTTACCCATTTGCTTTCCAGTGGAGAGGCTTACGTGCAGTCTGCTTCTTCTATGGTGCCCGTTCATATACTGGAACCTAAAGCAGGGGAGACCGTGCTGGACATGTGCGCCGCTCCGGGAAGCAAAACGACACAAATGGCAGAATGGATGAAAAATGAGGGCACTATCGATGCTTGGGATTTGTATCCCCATAAGATTTCTCTCATCAAAAAGAATGCCAAAAAAGAAGGCATTACCATCATTCATGCTGGTGCGAGAGATTCTTCAAAGCCTATGCCGCAGGTCAATGGGAAATATGATAAAATTCTCCTCGATGCGCCTTGCTCTGGACTTGGCGTTTTGGGACACAAAGCAGAAATTCGTTGGCGTCGGCAGGAAGCAGATTTAGAAGCCTTTCCGCCACTGCAGCAGAAACTTTTGACTTGTGCAGCGTCTTATTTGAAATCTGGCGGCACTTTGGTGTATAGTACCTGTACGCTGAACCGGGCGGAAAATGAAGACATGATTCGCTGGTTCCTGTCGGAGCATCCAGAGTTTGAACCTGTCGATTTCACCCTGTCCGATACCCAAACATCAGAACATGGCATAATGACCCTTTGGCCTGATGAATGGGACAGCGACGGGTTCTTCGTAGCAAAATTGAAGAAAGTTAGCGGTTAATGGTTCACAGTTAACCGTTCACAGTTAACCGTTAACCGTCTACTGTAATCGTTTACATCATTTTTGATTGTGTATAGTTAGGAGAGGAGAATTTTATTATAAAAAAGGCCTGCTTTAAAATATGATGCAGGCCTCCTTCACTCCTCACTCCTCATTCCTAACTCCTCACTAAAATAAGGAGTACTTATGACCTGGAATATCTGGGGGCATACCCTGTCTGAAATGGAAGACTGGATCGTGAAGAATGGTTTTCCAAAGTTCAGAGCTAAGCAAATACAGGATTACCTGTATCGTCGATATATTTTTTCTTTTGATGACATGAAACAGTTGCCAGGCCCTATGAGAGATTGGCTCAAAGAAAATGCACAGCTGAGCAAACCGGAAATTATGAGTCAGATCCAGTCCACCGATGGAGATACCACCAAACTGCTTTTGAAACTGTCCGATGGGTCTCTGGTAGAAACGGTGTGCATGCATCACGTATATGGCAATTCCATTTGTGTATCCACCCAGGTGGGTTGCGCCATGGGATGTATTTTCTGCGCTTCCACCAGAAATGGGCTGGAACGAAATCTGGACGCAGGAGAAATCCTGGCCCAAGTCTATGCCTTTCGTGAACTCTATGACGCGCCAATTCATTCTATCGTACTCATGGGTGCAGGGGAACCGCTGACCAATTATGAAAATGCGCTTCGGTTCATTCGTCTATGTAATGACCCAGGGCTTTTGAATATCAGCCTAAGAAATATCACCCTGTCCACTTGCGGTATCGTTCCACAAATTTATCGCTTAGCAGATGAAGGATTGCCTATTACGCTGGCTATTTCTCTTCATGCGCCAAACGACACCATCCGTAATCGGATTCTTCCATCGAGCCGGAATTTTAAAATCGAAGATGTGGTGAAAGCAGCCCATTATTATTTCAAAACCACTGGGCGCCGCGTCACCTTTGAATACATCCTTATCAAAGACGTCAATGCGTCCAAAGAAAATGCGGAAGAACTGTGCCGCCTGGTAGGAAAGATGAATTGTCATTTCAATCTGATTCCTATCAATGGGACAGAACATATCAAACTCTTCCCGCCGACCTGGAAAGAAGTCAAAGCTTTCCAGGAGATTCTAGAAAAGAATGGAAAAAGCACCACCGTCCGGCGGCAAATGGGCGACGAAATCCAAGCCGCTTGCGGTCAGCTGAAGAGACGGTATTTGACGAAGAAGGAAAAGTGATACTGTGTTTTGGTGACTGGTGACTGGTGACTGGATTTTAGGGATAAGTAATGGATGCTCGATAATTCATACGCCCGACATTTACTGAATATATGCAGTGAAATATTGTCATGGAGGCGCATAGGAATACGGGCTATTGTGCAGATTTCTGTGCACTTACTGTTGTTGGTTGTTAGTTGTCGGTTGTTTGGCCCCAACAACAAACAACTAACAACCAGCAACAATTGCTAATCCGATTTTATTCTACTTGAAATTTGAATTAACGAGCAGCCACTAAGTAGCTAGGCCCTAGGGATTAGGGTAATGGTGTTAGGTTAAGCGACATATGGGATGGTTTCTTTTGAGGCAAGGTTTCTCAGGTTGCTCAGGATTCTTAAGTTTCTCAGGTTCCCCGAATGAAATGATAACGCTATGGAAATGTGAGAGATTTGAGAAATCTGAGCAACTTTTTTTTGCACGACAAAAACACGGATAAAAATCCGTGTGGAATTGCCAGGGAGAGGTCACCATGAATACGGCGAAGGCGCATGCCAGATGGGAAGATTGGTGAAATCAGGTGTCTCTGTTTCTCTCTGCCCAAGGGCGCTCCAAACTGGTCGTCAAAGTCAGCCATCTATGGGAAATATAACGGAAAGTCCGTGTTTTTGTCTTGTGGGTCAAGCTGGTTGTTTGTTGATGGTTGCTTGTTGTTAGGGGCTAGCGTAACTTTATCAGTGGATACCTTTTACTTGAAATACCGCTAGCAAGTATTTCCTGTAGAAAGGGCCCAGATAAAATTATCCTAACAACAAAACCATCAACCGGGAGAGAAAAGATGTCAAACTTCTTGATCACGTTTCGGTATCTATTTTCATTGCCTCTAGAGTTCATTTCAATGGATATAGATAACCAAGTCGTCCTAGGTAGAAGTTTTGATTTTTCCCCCTCCATATATTAACATTGCAGAAGTGGGTAAAAATCACAACATCTTTTTTCAAAAACTTTTCAATTTTTGTCCCTCCACTTATTAAAATTGCATCAGCATTGCAAAACCATACCCTGCGAAATTTAGTTTGTGGTTTATGGCTAACTGTTGACAGTAAACGGTGGATGTTTACTTCCCAAGTCCATGGTTTGTTAACAGCAGGTTCGGGCAGTGTCATTGGTTTAAGTTTTTTCCATTTAAACCCTAAACCAATGACACTTTTTTTAATTGGCTATTTGCAAATCAGGCACTTGGAAAGTAAACCTTAAACCTGAAATGCATATTTCCATGTATTTCAAAATTGAAATTTCAAGTTTTTATAAAATTTTAAAAGAAAATGTATATTTTCCCTTTATCTATGGTCTTTCAATATGCTAATATATATACATAGGTATATGGAGGATTAGCTATGGACGGCGTAGAAAAAATGACCATGAAGCAAGCCAAGGAAGAAATGGCCTGCTTGAAGAAAGTATTTAATGATGTACGCTTGCTGGAAGGTGGGCAAATCAAAGAAGATTGTCATTGCTTCCAGTGCGAAAGCGAAAACATCAATTATAGTAGCTGTACCGCTGAAAAGGCCTATTCCACTAAGCAACCAGCCATTAAATTTGAGTTTATCAATGGGGAAGCCTATCAAATTTTTGCTCGCTATGTGGAAATCGATGAACACCCTTACATCATGGAAATGATCCGCAAGTTGGATGATGGGATGGTCATCGATGTAGAAGGTTTTGAAGAGGTTATCAAAAAATTCTCACTACATAAATCAATGTACTATGACCCTTTGACCGGTGCATATAACCGTAGATACTGGGAAGATCAGATTTCTCATTACCATGGTACAGCCGGAGTGGCCTTCATTGATATTGATGATTTGAAACTGTACAATGATACCTTGGGCCACCAAGGTGGGGATGCGTGTCTCCAGGCGGTGGTGCGTACCATTTTGCAAAATATCCGGAAGTCCGATTATCTTATCCGCTATGGCGGGGATGAATTCCTTTTGCTCCTGCCCAACGTATCTGCTTCCATTTTTGCAGCCAAACTTCGGACCATTCAGGAACGTATTTCTACTACCATTGTTCCTGATTATGAAAATATCAAACTGTCTGTCAGCATCGGTGGTGCTATGCTTTACGAAGGAAACATAAAAGATGTGGTAGCCCATGCAGATAAATTGATGTACTACGCGAAGTCTTATAAGAACACTGTTACCATGGAAGAAGATGTGGAACTGGAAAATAGACCACAGGAAAAGCGAGTGCGTCCACTGGTTCTCATCGTCGATGATAATGAAATGAATCGGGATATCCTGAGTGAAATGCTCGATCAGGACTATCGCATCATCGAAGCGGAAGATGGAGAAAAGGCGATTGCCCTTTTGGCCCAGTATGGTACCCAGATTTCCTTGGTGCTTTTGGATATTGTGATGCCAAAGAAAGATGGCTTTGCGGTCTTGGCAAAGATGAACCAGGAACACTGGATCGATGACATTCCTGTTATGATGATTTCCAGTGCAGACTCCATTCAGTTCATTCGGAAATCCTATGAATATGGTGCGTCTGACTACATTAGCCGTCCTTTTGATATCAATACGGTTCGGCAGCGTGTATTCAACATCATCAAGCTGTTTACGAAACAGAGACGACTGAGCCAAATCGTCACCGCCCAGATCCATGAAAAGGAAAAGAACAATGATATGATGATTTCCATCTTGAGCCAAGCCATTGGGTACAAGAGTGGGGAAACAGGGGTACACATCCGTCATATCAATAAATTGACTGAATTGCTTTTGGGGCAGCTTTCTAAAATCACCAGCCAGTATAAACTGACTTGGAATGACCAGAGTCTGATTGCGACCGCATCGGCGCTCCATGACATTGGGAAGATTGGCATTGATGAAAAGATTCTGAATAAGCCAGGGAAACTGACTAAAGAAGAATTTGAAATCATGAAAACCCATACCATCATTGGGGCCGATATCATTAAAAGCTTGGATAAATACCAAGATAATAAATTGGTTAAAGTGTCTTATGAAATCTGTCGTTGGCATCACGAACGTTGGGATGGCAAAGGCTATCCAGACGGTCTTGTAGGCGATGCCATTCCGATTTCTGCTCAAGTGGTGGCACTGGCAGATGTATATGACGCCTTAGTCAGCAAACGTTGCTATAAAGATGCATTCACCCATGACAAAGCCATTACAATGATTTTGAATGGGGAATGTGGTGCATTTAACCCACTGATTTTGCAAGGGCTGAAAGAAATCCAGTCCATTATCCGTACTGAGTATCAGAAGTGGTAAAACGTGAGATAGTTTTATATCGCTATTTCTGAAATAATGCGTAATGGTGGAAGGGGTGCACAATTCATGAAGCACCCCAATTCCCCCTTTTTGTATAAAAGTGCAAACGGGAATTATTATTTCACTACTATAAATAGGAACAAGTAAAAATATATTATATAAGGAGGCACTGTTATTATGACGGTGGAAGAATGTTATCAGAAGATGGGTGGAGATTACGGGGAAATTAGTCATCGGTTCCCCAGTGACAAGTTCATCAAAAAGTTTGCAGTGAAGTTTTTGGCTGATCCGAGCTTTTCCGATTTGGAAAAATATTTGGCCCAAGGCAATGTAGAAGAAGCCTTCCGTGCTGCCCATACACTGAAAGGGGTTGCATCGAATTTGGCATTTTCTCAGCTCTATCCATTGAGCGTAGAAATCACAGAAATTCTGCGTGCAGGAAAAATGGAAGGCACAGAAACCCTGTTCCCACAGCTGAAAGAAAAATATGAACTGACCATTCAGTGCATTAAAGAATTGGATGGGGAATAATAAATGCTCAAGTAGCTAGGGCCTAGCTACTAATCCCTAATCCCTATAATAAAAAAGGAATCTTGCCACAATGACAAGATTCCTTTTTTACTTGTTAGTCTATAGTAAGCAGTAAGCCGTAGAAGATACTGCTTACAGTTAACTGCTAACTGCCTACTTTCTCTCAGTCTGCTTTGATAGCATCGCTCTTGATGGTATTTGTTTCTGCACCTTCTGCTGGGCTGGGGTAGAAATACAGAATACGATCTGGTTGGAAATACTTATTAGCCAGTTTCTTAGCCAGAATCGGGGTCATAGCCTGTTCAAAATCAACTACCTGAATAGGGGAGAGGGTGGTATCTTCTACCAGAACAATAATCATAGGGCTTACTTCCGGTGCGTTTTCCGGTACTTCGCTTCTGTCCAGGGGAATGCTAAAAACCAAGCGGACAGTGGCTACATACTGTTCTTTATAATCAAAAATGGTTCCTCTATAGGTGTTTTCCCAAAGGGTACGCATCAAGTCAATGCGGTAAGGGTCCTGATTTTCTAACTTTTCTTCTTCCATGATATACCTCCATGATTAAGTTTCTTAGGTTACTCAGGAAACTCAAGTTTCTCAGGTTTCTCGAATGAGATGATAGCGTTTGTGTCTATTAGTCCATTCGAGAAGCCTGAGCAACCTGAGAAACTTGAGAAACCTTTAATTTCTAGTGGGTTTCTGATAAGTGTCGCAAGCGCTCACATTGGAATTATTTATCCATCTGTGCCACAAGGTCTTTCAGATAGTTCTTGAAAGCCGGGCCCAGGTCTTCTCTGCGAAGGGCAAATTCCACGGTGGCTTTCAGGTAGCCCAATTTATTTCCTGTGTCGTACCGTTTACCGGTAAAATTGTAGGCAAATACTTTCTGATGATGGGCCATAACGCGAAGGGCATCGGTGAGCTGGATTTCTCCACCTTTTCCTGGTTTAGTCTGTTCCAGTACTTCAAATACGTCTGGGGTAATAACGTAACGACCCAGGGCAGCAAACTGGCTCGGTGCTTCTTCGATAGCTGGTTTTTCCACCATGTCACGGACGCGAACCAAATTTGGATCTGCCGTAGCTTCTCCGTCTACGATACCATAGGAAGAAACCTGGTCCTTTGGTACAATCTGGCAACCAATGACCGTACCGCCGGTCTTTTCATACTGATCCATGAGCTGTTTCAGGGCTGGTTCACCATTGCCATTGTACACTACATCATCCCCAAGGATAACGCCGAATGGTTCACCATCCATAAATTCTTTGGCGCAAAGAATGGCATCGCCGAGACCTCTCATGTACTGCTGGCGGGTATAGTGGATTTTCACAGAAGCTACTTTTCTGACTTCCTTCAAAAGATCCATCTTGCCGGATTCATAGAGATGTTCTTCCAATTCTGGGGAAGAATCGAAATGGTCTTCAATGGCTCTTTTGGCATGGCCGGAAATAATCAGAATCTGTTCAATACCACTGGCACGAATTTCTTCTACAATGTACTGGATGGTCGGTTTGTCTACGATAGGAAGCATTTCTTTCGGCATGGCTTTTGTTTCCGGAAGGAAACGGGTACCAAAACCAGCGGCAGGAATGACTGCTTTTCTGATTTTTTTCATAGGATTCTCCTTTGTGTAATATGTTATGCTACGGTTGAGACAGTTGGTATAATTCCGTTACTGATTCAGGTTGCTCAGGTTTCTCAGGGTACTAAGGGTTCTCAGGTTTCTCTACTGTGCTGGTAAACGTTAGCGTTATTATCTCATTCAAGAAACGTAAGAACCTTCAGAACCCTTAGAATCTTTCAATCATCAAATATGTCTTTTAACATAGCAGCATGCAGTGGTTAAGCAATAACAGGTACATTCTCAATTCTTTCTATATCCAAATGGATGCGTCTTATGCCACTGCCATGCGGAGGCGATGATTTCTTCTGTATCGGAGTGGGTGGGGTGCCAACCCAATACTTCTTTGCATTTCTTGGAAGAGGCAATCAGTACTGCTGGATCTCCCGGACGCCGATCTTCTTCGGTGACTTTGAAATCCACACCGGTCACTTTCTTCGCTGTTTCAATCATTTCACGGACAGAGAATCCATTTTCACTGCCCAGGTTGAAATAATTGCTTTCGCCACCGTTCAGCAGATATTTCATAGCCAATACATGGGCGTTGGCTAAGTCCACCACATGGATATAGTCGCGAATGCAAGTACCATCTGGGGTGGGGTAGTTGGTTCCATAAATGGCAATATGGTCACGAACACCTTGGGCGGTTTTCAAAATCAATGGAATCAGGTGGGATTCCGGATTGTGGTCTTCGCCGATGACACCACCTTCGGCAGCACCAGCGGCATTGAAATAACGGAGTGCCACATAGTGGAGACCGTAGGCCATAGTGAAATCATGCATCATATTTTCAATGACCAATTTGGTGCGACCATATACATTGGTCGGATTGTGGGGGAAATCTTCTTCAATAGGTGTTTTTTCCGGCTCACCATAAACGGCAGCAGTAGAGGAAAATACAATTTTGTCTACACCGGCTTTACGCATTCCTTCCAACAGGTGAAGCGTGCCTTCCACATTATTATTATAATATTTGGCCGGATCCACCATGGATTCGCCCACCAAAGAATAGGCCGCGAAATGAATGACCCCGGAAATATTGTATTTCTTCAGCGTTTCTGCCACAAAATCCGTATCATGGATATCGCCTTTGACGAGGGTAATCCCTTCTGGAACCGATTCCGCATGGCCCGTGGCCAAATTATCAAATACCACAGGTGTGAAATCTTTTTCAGCTGCTAAGGCTCTAACCGTATGAGAACCAATATACCCAGCACCGCCGGTTACAAGAATATTCATAGGTAACCTCCTTGTATTTTTAAAATCAATATAAGTATAACATAAAGTAATGAGATTGACATGTTCTGATTGATAAATTAAGGCTTGGTGTCAAGTGGTATGATTTTGCAAGAAATTCAGGCTACTCAGGTTACTCAGGTTGCTTAGGTTTCTCACGTTTCTCGAATGAGTTAATGATGCTACTGTCTATAGGCACATTCGGAGAACCTGAGCAACCTGAGAACCCGTAGAAACTTGAGCAACCTTTTTATCCACAGCACACAAAAAAGGGATTAGGCTTATTGTTTTCCTAATCCCTAATCCCTAGCTACCAGTCACTAGTCACGAGTCACTGGTCACTAAAATTATTTATAAATCACAATGGTAGAAATATCATCTTCTGCTTCATTGGTTGTCTCATCTGTCGGTGCAGGTGCAGTGGTTGTATTTCCTTGTTCTTTCAATGCTTTTGCCTTGGCTTCTGCTTCGGCTTTTTTCTTTGCTTCTTCTGCTGCCTTCTTAGCCGCTTCTTCTGCTCGGCGCTGTTTTTCTGCCGCAGTCAGATATACGGTGTATTTCGGCGTAGGGGACACTTTAGCATCAATTTCAAAGAGACGGCCCCATGGAAAATCGGCACTGATGGTGGCCGGGTCAAGTCCCATTTTCCGTTTCGCGAAATCCTGAAGCTGTGCAATCATTTCTTCTTTCATTGCTGGGGTGGGCTTGTAATTGGTGTGTTCCAATTCGGTTAAGCGGTTGATATTTTTTCGTACATTGGCCTGGTACGCCCAGTTATCAATGTATTGTTCAATGAGCATATCTTTATGGTCCTGGGTGCTCATCTCCGGTGCCAAGATGGCTTGAGCAATGGCATAGCCGATGGTATTGGACGCCGTATTCCACCCATTGTAGGCAGCCACTTTATAAAGTAAATCATTTTGGCCCATCAAACTCATAAGCGTATTGTCTGAACCATTGGCGAAGTACACATCCACCATGGAGACAGGAATGCCCCGATCAACTACATCTTTGACTCGATGCATGAAGTCCGTAGTAGATGGTTTCATCATGCCGTAGTTGCTAAATTGTCCCGATTCTCCTGTGGATGATAATGGGGTATTTACCGCCAGCACGATATCTGGGGTCTGCTTTCCGGCCATGACACCGCCCACCGCTTCGATATGTTCACTGATGGTTTTTCCAATAGGCTGGCTTTCATAGCTAGGCACCGTATCTTCTGCTCGACCCAGTGGATAGATAGAGGCAAAGGTAGGTTTCAAATGATTAATATCATTGTGATACCGGGCAATGAGAAGCAAAGCCAACTGGTCCGCCCCTGGGAAAGAACCATACACTTTAGGAGATAATTTTTGAGACTGTTTCCCTAAATATCTAGCTTCCATAGCAGATTGAGAATTTTTACTGTTGTCATCATGGCCTTCGCAATAGTACGCAAAGAGTCCACTTTGGGTATCTTTCATCAGCATGCGATTGATGGCATTGTTTTTGCTGCGCCGTTTGAACCAGTCCTGTAAGTATTCCGAAGGCACGGTCAACTTCAGCGATAACAGCTCGGCAGCTTCCTCATTGGTGATATCTCCTATATCCATCTTATCTTGCAAACCGGAAATGCGATACAGTGCGTTACCGTAATTGGAGTAATAGTACGGCTCTACACCACTGTTGGACGCATAGGGGGTACGCATGATGGTACCAAAAGCATAGATGGGCACCTGCGGATAGGATTTGTGCAACTGGGAAATACGATTTGCCCGTGCCATTAATGTATCTAGAGATTCATTGTGCTTTCTGGAATCCACCAGGCCGCCGTAAATTAAAGTATCGGTGGATAGAACCACACAGTCCGCTTTTGCCATGTTCTGCTTGATCCATTGCCACACCTGGTCAGGACTTCCATGGTAATTCTTTCCCGACAAATAGGCTTTCGGGGGTGTCAACACATCATATCCCGCTTTTTCCGCCGTAGATACCGTATAGGCCAGACTGACCGGCCGATCATCCTGGGGCACAAGAAGAATGGTTTTGGCTTCTGCTGAAAACAGACCGCCAGATAAAAGAAGGGCCGCGGTGAGACATACCAGTTTTTTATGTAAAATCAAAATAGCCTCCTTAAAGAAATAGTTTGTTTTGTGTGTTATTATACCATGAATTATTAGTGGGTGGGAGGTTCTGTTGGTATGATTTCGATTGAGCAACATCTGTATTTTATTTCGCTATACGAGGTTCTGTGGGAGACATATTCGATTTGCTAACATTGTAATACTTCCGCTCTCATAGGGTTCTGGTTGTGTGATTTCGATAGAGAAACCTTTGTGTTTTATCCCGTTATACAAAGGTTCTCAAGGTTCTAAGAGTACTAAAGGTTCTAAAGGGGCCTCGAATAAGATGATAACGCTAAGGTTTATTGGCTCATTCGAGTAACCTGAGAACCTTCTGTACCTTTAGAACCTTGAGAAACTTTGCATACATCTTTCATAACCATATTTCTCTATCCATGCCAGCACTACAAAAACCTGAGAAACTTGAGAACCCTCAGAAACTTGAGAACCCTCAGAAACTTGTGCAACCTGTCACCTCCATCATAGACATAACCGCCATGCCGCGTTATAATAGATGAAATATTGCTGATGAGACGATATCATCGGTTATCTCATACAGGAGGAATTTTCATGAGCGAAAAACCAAAGTATTACATTACCACTCCGATTTACTACCCAAGTGCGAAATTGCACATCGGACATACCTATTGCACATCCATTGCGGACAGCATGGCTCGTTTCAAAAGATTGGACGGCTATGATGTATTTTTCTTGACCGGTTCTGATGAACACGGACAGAAGATTGAACAGAAGGCAGAAGAAGCGGGTGTAACCCCGATTGAATATACCAATAAAATTGTAGGCATGTTCCAGCAGTTATGGAAGGAACTGAATATTTCCAATGACGATTTCATTCGTACCACTGAAGAACGCCATAAGAAAGTCGTTCAGATGCTGTTCCAGCGTGCCTATGACAATGGGGATATTTACAAAGGTAAATATGAAGGCTGGTACTGTGTACCTTGCGAATCTTTCTGGCCAGAAAACAAACTGGATGAAAATCACGTCTGCCCTGACTGTGGTCGTCCGCTGCAGCGTGTCAGTGAAGAAGCTTATTTCTTCAAAATGTCCAAGTATGCAGATCGTTGGCTGAAATACATTGAAGAAAATCCGTCTTTCATTCAGCCAGAATCCCGTAGAAATGAAATGATTCAGTTCGTTAAGAGCGGACTGGAAGACCTTTGCGTATCCCGTACCAGCTTCACCTGGGGCATTCAGGTTCCATTTGACCCGAAGCATGTGGTCTATGTATGGTTCGACGCCCTGGTAAATTATCTCACAGCCGCTGGCATTGTGGATGACCCGGAAAAATTCAAGAAATTCTGGCCTGCAGATGTCCATCTGGTAGGGAAGGAAATCGTTCGCTTCCATACCATCATTTGGCCGATTATGCTGATGAGCTTGGGCATTGAACTTCCGAAGATGGTTTATGGCCATGGCTGGCTCATTGTAGACGGCGAAAAAATGTCTAAATCCAAGGGCAATGTAGTAGATCCAATTCCGCTGCTACAGGAATTTGGCTCCGATGCTATTCGTTACTACCTGCTGAATGATATCCAGCTGGGACAGGACGGCAATTTCAGCCGCGACCGTCTCATTAGCCGTATCAATTCTGACCTTTCCAATGACTTGGGTAACTTGCTCTACAGAAGCTTGTCCATGGTAGAAAAATATAGAAATGGCGTTCTTTCCAAAGGCGATGCCTCTTCTGATGAAACAGTAGCCGCTGCTTCTAAAGACATTGAAGAAAAAGCAGCAGAAGCCCTGGAAGCACTCCGTGCTGGCATGAATGAATGGAAAATCAATGACGGCTTGAAAGCCGTATGGTCTTTCGTTCGTGCGCTGAATAAGTACGTAGATGTAACCATGCCTTGGGCACTGGCAAAAGACGAAGCCAAAGCACCGGTACTGGATGCGGTACTGTACCACCTCTGTGAAGGTCTCCGCTTTGTAGCCCTCATGGCAGAACCGGTAATTCCGATTGCTTGCGAAAAAATGTGGAATCAGCTGGGCCTTTCCAATTTCAAAGATGCTTGCTATGCGGACTTGACCTGGGGTGGTATTGCTGATGGCACCCATATCAATAAGGGGCCACAGCTGTTCCCAAGAATTGAAATCGAAGAAGAGGAAGAAAAGCCTGCTCCTAAGAAGGCAGAAAAGAAAGCTGCTAAAAAAGAAGCACCAAAAGAAGAAAAACAGGGAAATATTTCCATCGATGATTTCTTCAAAACTGACCTTCGTGTCGCAGAAATTTTGACCGCTGAAAAGGTAGAAAAATCCAACAAACTGATTAAAATGACCGTTTCTGTTGGAGAAGGGGACACCCGTACCGTAGTGAGCGGTATTTCCCAGTACTACAAACCGGAAGATCTCATTGGCAAACACGTCATCTTCGTTTCCAATCTGAAACCAGCCAAACTGATGGGCATCGAATCCCAGGGCATGATCCTGGCTGCTTCCAAAGACGGCAACCTGCAGGTGCCTTTCGTAGATATGCCTGCTGGCAGCAAGGTTAAATAATGGGCCTTTTTGACACCCACGCCCACTTGTACGACAAAGCCTTTGATAAGGACCGGGAAGATGTGATTTATCGCATTTTCAAAACCTTGGACTATGTAGTGGTTCCGTCCGAAGATGTAACAACCAGCCAAAAGGCTGTAGCCCTGGCAGAATCCCACCCGCACATATACGCAGCCGTTGGCATACATCCTCAGGTGACAAAAGATGCCTCTGAAGAAGCAATGGATGAATTGGCTGATTTGGCAAAACAGCATCCTAAAGTGAAAGCCATTGGGGAAATAGGTTTAGATTATTACTATCTCTATACGGATAAGGAAACGCAGAAAAAGTGGTTTGCTCGACAAATAGAGCTGGCGAAAGATTTGGACCTTCCTATCCTTATTCATGACCGGGATGCTCACGGCGATACATTGGATATCCTGAAGGCACACAAAGGCCAAAAGCTAAGAGGCATACTTCATTGTTTCTCTGGCAGCCTAGAAACTGCCAAAGAATTGATGAAACTGGGCTTCTATATTTCCTTTGCAGGACCGGTGGTCTTTCCAAAGAGCTTGAAGCTCAAAGAAGTGGCAAAGGAAATCCCTTTAGACCGGCTTCTTATTGAAACCGATAGCCCCTATCTGACACCGCCGCCCCATCGGGGAAAACGCAATGATCCGTCCAACGTGTATTATGTGGCACAAGAAATTGCTCGCTTAAAAGAAATACCACTGGAAGAGCTCATAGCAGCAACGACAAAAAATGCTCGCTTACTCTATCAAATAGAAGAATAAAAAGAAAGTGTGATAAAATTTTTCTGTTTTGTCACACTTTTTTCTTTTCAAAACGTGTAAAAATGAAAATTTTTCCGATATTATAATCGGAAGGAAGAAATACAAGGTCCTTGCAAACGGAAACTTTTCTTTCCAACCTGCTTTTTTCTTTATATATTCATTCGCGAAGAGGAAGAAAGTGGGGAGGAGGAAAGGGGACCGTGGATATCCGGATACTATTTCCGATTTCCCTCACCAGCGTGGCCACATGGTGAGAAAACCATACAACAATCAAATAGGTACAGTAACCGCTATATACTGACTGAGCTATGCTGGATTCTCTTGGACGACAAACTGTAGCACGAAGTTTAGCCGAAATTAAGGGCATGAACCGTGAAATGTGCTGGTGCCTGATTCCCTGGTCTCTCTTCATAGAAGTTATACACAAAAGCGGAAGCTGTGCCTTTTTGTAGTGTAATTTTTGTGACTTGCCTGGTAACCACTGACGGAATCATATCTATTCCATCATTTGATGCAAAGATTCTAAGGGGCTTTAAATGAGATGATTACGATAGCGTTTATCGGCACATTCGGAGAACCTGAGCAACCTGAGGAACCTTAGCAACTTGAGCAACCTGTCACCACTAATGGAGCCATACCTACTAACGCAAACCCATAAAAAATCCTATTTCCTACTCCCTGTTGTACCTTTCAAAAATTTTTCCCATAAGTATCCAATTTCTGTTATAATAGGAAAAGATTATGTTTATCGAAAGACTATCTTTTCATTGATGGAGGCAACCATGGATTTTAGCTTAGATGCGAAGCAGCAGGAATTGGTGAACCTGGCTCGTGAAATTGCACAGAAAGAAATCGCGCCAAGAGCGCTGGATATTGATAAAAGTGGTGTCATGGATGAAGACTTGCTTCACATTCTGAAACAGTCTGGCATGACCCAGCTGGCGGTGCCGAAGGAATACGGCGGGGCCGGGCTGGACCTTTTGACCGGTGCTATGATCAGTGAAGAGCTGGCCAAAGGTTGTGCCGGTGTCGCAACGGTTTGTGCAGCCAATTCTCTGGCTTCTTTCCCGATTCTCATCGGCGGCACCGATGAACAGAAGAAGGAATATTTCGATTGCCTCAATGAAGGCGGTATTTCCTGCTTTGCCCTGACCGAACCGGGGGCTGGTTCCGATGCAGGGGCCGTATCTTGCAAAGCCAAGAAGGTGGACGGCGGTTACGTGCTGAATGGCACCAAGTGCTTCATCACCAATGCGCCTATTTGTGACAAAATCACTCTCTTTGCCAATA
>SAMEA104315425__coassemble_881_pt1 | contig 19543 bp, 15 predicted proteins | sample SAMEA104315425__metabat2_low_PE_033 | metagenome-assembled genome bin SAMEA104315425 (sample SAMEA104315425) | gut metagenome | biome: Monkey gut; feature: monkey-associated habitat; material: faeces | place: China | collected 2013
ATACCCCGGAGGGGTTATAGCTAAACCCCCATTTGAAATGGGGGTTGCTAACTTGCGTATAGTGACTTTTCAGGAAGCAACACTACCTGTGGCCCCTTGGAGAAGGGGCGGAGAAGCCGGGGATAGAGTGGCCCGAAGGGACACAATCAGCACTAGCGAATCATGGCTCCATGTTTCACAAACCGACAAAATGTTTTATACCGCTAGGAGCGTCTATCCCCCTTGTATTCCCCCCTTCTCCAAGCAATGCTATTAAGTTAAGCGAAATATGCGATGATTTCTACTGATGCAAAGGTTACTCAGGTTTCTCAGGATACTGAGGTTTCTCACGTTTCTCGAATGAGCCAATAACGCTAGCGTCTATTGGCACATTCGGAGAACCTGAGCAACCTGAGAACCCTTAGAAACTTTGGAGCCTGTCCCCACTAGCGGAATCATGTCTATTAACGCAAATCCTTAACTTAACAGCATTACCTTCTCCAAGGGGGAACGCGACTTACCGCTTGTTCAACAATTATTTTCAAAAAAGTGATTTAATGATCAGCCAATACCTATTAACGCAAATCCTTAACAGCATGGCCTGATACGCCTATTTTCACAATAAAAAAGACCGAATTTCCTGAAAAAGAAAATTCGGACCTTTTTGGTGCGAGCGAAGGGACTCGAACCCCCATGCACAAGGCGCAGGATCCTAAATCCTGTGCGTCTACCAATTCCGCCACGCTCGCATGAATTGACGCTTTCTATTATACTGGCTCTGACGGTTTCGGTCAACTAGAAAAAGGCAATGAGAAATTAGGAATTAGGAATTAGAAATGAAGGTGGCGGCGCATAACATTCATGAAGCGCCGCATATTTTATAAAAGGGGATTATCGATAAAACGTTTTATTTCTTTTATCATGTAAGCGGATACCAAAAGGTTATTATTCTGCAGCATTGGATAGTTTAACAAAGAGAAATACCGCTTCCGTCGAGGTTATAAAAGGTTATTGGAATAGTTGTGAGCATGGATTGTTATAACCTTTTATAACCTTTTATAACCTAGATGCGAGCGGTATTTCTCTTTGTTAGATATTCAATTCAGTAGAATAATAACCTTTTAACATCCCTTTTAAATGCTAAATGAGACAAACGGATTCATTTCAACTCCGCTGTGCAGTGCGGGCAGCGGGTGGCGTCGTCGGCGATGGTTTCTTTGCAGTACGGGCATTTGCGAGTTTCTTTCGGTGCTGGTTTCGGGAAGAAGCGGTTGATCTGTTTGATAGCGATGAAGATGACGAAGGCGATGATGAGGAAGTCAATGACGGCATTCAGAAATTCCCCATAGGCGATGACAGGGATGCCCAGTTCTTTCGCTTCGGCCAGGGTGGAAACAGGAGCGGTGCTGAGGGGGAGGAACAGGTTGGAGAAGTCAATGCCTCCTAAGAGGTAGCCTAGCGGGGGCATGATGATGTTATTCACCAGGGAAGAAACAATTTTCCCGAAGGCAGCGCCAATAACAACGCCGACTGCCATGTCTACTACGTTGCCGCGGAGGGCAAAATCTTTAAATTCCTTGAGCATGCTCATGATAGGTTCTCCTTTCATTGAATGCGGCTTAGTTGTCGATTTGAGTTAGTAAGTACGATTCCGCTGGTGGTTACAGGGGGCTCAAGGTTCTCAGGCTGCTCAGGGTTCTCAGGTTTCTTGAACGAGGTGATAACGTTAGCACCTGTTGGCACATTCGAGGAACCTTCTAATCTCTAACAGAATCATGATTACTCACTCAAAGTCGTAACTGAATAGCATTACAACAGATAGAAATGATTTCCATTATTTTAGCACAGTTTGGTGACCGGTGACTAGTGACTGGTAGCTAGGGATTAGTAACTAGGCCTTAGGGATTGGGGTTCTGTAGCGGTGGAAGTACTAGCGGTTACCCTCTTCCTTTGGAAGGTAATGCTGTTAAGTTAAGGATTTGCGTTAATAGACATGATTCCGCTAGTGGGGACAGGCTCCAAAGTTTCTAAGGGTTCTCAGGTTGCTCAGGTTCTCCGAATGTGCCAATAGACGCTAGCGTTATTGGCTCATTCGAGAAACGTGAGAAACCTCAGTATCCTGAGAAACCTGAGTAACCTTTGCATCAGTAGAAATCATCGCATATTTCGCTTAACTTAATAGCATTGCTTTGGAAGGGGGGCAGGGGGGATAGCTCGCACTGGCGAGATGTATTGTGATGAGATACATGGCGCTGTCGGCGTCCTGCGAAGGCGGCTGGTTAAACAACTCTTCTTCATCGACCTATCCCCGGCTCGCAAGCGAGCCTGCCCCTTCCTGAGGAAGGGGCTCTTAGGGGTTCTGCTGCTGTGGAAAGACTAGAGGGACATGGATCCAGAACCTTTTGAATCTTTAGTATAAAAGAAATTCACTTTCCCTTTTCTTAAGGTAGTGGTATAATATCTATATCGAATAGAGATAAGTTCTTCCGGGGATAACCGGGGAACAAAAAAAGGGTGGCTGGCGAACCACCCTTTTTTCCTGCCTATTTTTTGCTTTTCTGGTTAAGCCACCAAGTAAATATAGCGACCAATCCAGGGGCGAGCAGGTTCGCCCACAACGACGAAAGAATAGAGATAAATCCTTCCATGGGAATCACCTCCCTTCTAGGAAGGTGGTTTTATTATAGCATGGTCATGTGTTTCATTTACTATCATTTTGTTGATTTTTTCGCATTAAGTATGTTACATTTGCAAGTAGTATTCCTGTCTGGGCAGGAATAGTAGCTGGTAGACTGATAACTCATGGCTAGAAATGTTTTTCTAATGACTAGTCACGAGTCACTAGCCACTGGTTAAGTAAAAAAGGAGGAAGCCTTATGTTGAAGAAAAGAGTTGTAGGCGTGGTAGGTTTGGGCCATGTAGGGGCTCATGTAGCTTTTTGTTTGGGCATGATGGGGATTGCCGATGAAATTCGTCTTTGCGATTTACAGGAATCGAAGGTCATCAGTGAATGTCAGGATTTGAATGATGCGGTGATGTACATGCCGAATCATTCTGTATATAAAATCGCAGATTATGCCGGTCTTGCGGACTGCGATATCATTGTCAATGCCGTGGGGGATATTACCCTTTGTGCTACCGGCAACCGGGATGATGAATTGGAAAATAGTGTGCGTCAGGTGGCAGATTATGTGCCTAAGGTCATGGCCGCTGGTTTCAAGGGTATTTTTATTTCCATCACCAATCCTTGCGATGTGATTGCTCACCTGATTCAGAAGTTGTCTGGTCTGCCGAGAGGGCGTGTCATGGGGACCGGTACGCTCCTGGATTCTTCTCGTCTGATTCATGCCATTTCTGACCAGACAGGCCTCGATTCTCGTGGTTTCTTTGCTTTCATGCTGGGCGAACATGGGGCATCTCAGATTGTGCCATGGTCTTTGATTAATTTCTATGGCAAGTCTCTGAAGGACATGGAAGAGGATCCCCGTTTTGTTTTCGATAAAGATAAGGTACAGGAAACAGCCATTAAGGGCGGTTGGGTGACCTATAGTGGCAAGTTCTGCACCGAATACGGCATCGCTTCTGCAGCAGCTACCTTGGTGCGTACCGTGCTCCATGATGAAAAGCGTATCCTTCCTTGCTCGGTAGAATTGGATGGAGAATATGGTGAACACGACGTATTCTGCGGCGTGCCGGCTCTCATTGGTATCAATGGTGTGGAAGAAGTCATGGAATATCCACTGACTGAGGAAGAAATGGCGAAGTTCAAAGCGTGCCTGGCTATGATTCATAAGAACATCGAAAAGGGAAATCAGATTTTGAGCAGATAACGTTATCTGTTATTGGCTATGCAAAATTCTTGCGTTAAGGTTATAGAAGGTTAGCCCTTCGGGCGGGTTATATGAGGTTATTTGGTAAGAACATAACCTCATATAACCCGTTTTTAGCGTTCAAGTCGTATGTTTGCTTGTTGCCCATGGCAGAATAATAACCTTTAGACAAGCCGTAGAATCAAACTGTTAGAAACAAGCAATCTGCAGAATAATACCCCTTTTGATAAAGTTATGAAAATAAATTGTACTTATACGGTATTAAATGATAAGTGAAAAATAATGATGTAAGAAATGTATTTATGAAACAGTATGAATCTCAATTAATGCATATTTTCAAATAAATAAGTATCCTATTTATTTCATTTATTGAAACGATAATTGATACTTATTTAAACAGGGCTATTGAATTTGTGGACTACAGTTAGTACAATGATATCATATGACGTGGTATAAGAAGCGTCTATGTGAATTAGTTACATGGTGACTGGTCAGTTAGTGACTGGTGACTGGGGTATTTCATACTGACCAGTCACCGATTACCACCTGCTGGTCACTCATAAAAATGTGCACCTGTGGTGTATCAATTGTAGTAAGGGAGAATTGTATGAGACGTATTCATAAGGTACTGGTCGCCAATCGTGGCGAAATCGCTATTCGTGTATTCCGAGCCTGCAGTGAATTGGGGATTCGCACCGTAGCTATTTATTCTAAGGAAGATATCCTGTCTTTGCACCGCAACCGGGCAGATGAAGCATACTTGGTTGGTGAAGGTGACAAGCCAATTGATGCGTACTTGGATATTGAAGATATTATCCGCATTTGTAAGGAACACGATGTAGACGCTATCCATCCTGGCTATGGTTTCCTGGCTGAAAATGCGAAATTGGCACAGCGCTGCGAAGAAGAAGGCATTATTTTCATCGGACCGAAGGTAGAACACCTCATTATGTTCGGTGATAAGGTCAATGCTCGTATTCAGGCAGAAAAAGCGGGCATTCCGATGATTCCAGGCACCAAGGGAGCTGTCCATGATTTTGCAGAAGTGAAGGCTTTTGCTGAAAAATATGGTTTCCCTGTGATGATCAAAGCGGTTAATGGCGGCGGCGGACGCGGTATGAGAAACGTAGACCGCATGGAAGATTTGGAAGAAGCCTACAACCGTGCAAAGAGTGAAGCCAAGATGGCATTCGGCGATGATGAAGTCTATGTAGAACGTTGCATCATGAACCCGAAGCATATCGAAGTACAGGTCATGGGCGATGAACACGGCAATGTGGTTCATCTCTTTGAACGTGACTGCTCCATCCAGCGTCGTCATCAGAAAGTCATCGAAATGGCTCCGGCATGGTCTCTCCCGCAGGAACTCCGAAATAACATTTGCATGGCTGCTGTAAAGCTCATGAAAAATGTACATTACCTCAATGCGGGTACCGTAGAATTCTTGGTCGACCAGGATGAAAAGCATTTCTATTTCATCGAAGTCAACCCTCGTGTGCAGGTAGAACATACCGTCACCGAAATGATTACCGATGTGGATATCGTAAAAAGCCAGATTCTCATTGCCGAAGGCTATGCTCTGGATGGACCGGAAATTGCTATTGGTCAGCAGAATGAAATCTGGTACAAAGGGGTTGCGATCCAGTGCCGTATCACCACCGAAGATCCACAGAATAATTTCATGCCTGACACCGGTAAAATCATTGCGTACCGTTCCGGCGGCGGCCCTGGCATTCGTCTCGATGCTGGTACTGCCTATGCAGGTGCTGTCATTACCCCTTACTATGACTCCCTTCTGGTTAAGGTGACAGCTCACTCTTTGCATGCAAAAGACACCATTCATAAGATGCTTCGCTGCCTCAATGAATTCCGTATTTCCGGCGTGAAGACCAATATTTACTTCCTGCAAAATATGCTCCGCACTAGAGATTTCCAGGAAGGCCTCTGCGATGTCAACTACATCGATAGAAACCCGTGGCTCCTGCAGGAACCAGATATGATTTCTGACCGTGGCACCAAGCTTCTGTCCTACATCGGTGATATCACAGTCAATGGCTACGCTGGCGCAGGCCATCAGGAAAAACCGGACTTCGCTCCGCTGCCGGTTCTGGATGCTGCCAAGATGGAAGCACCGAAGGGCACCCGTCAGCTCCTGGATGAACTGGGACCAGACAAATTTGCTAAGTGGGTCATGGATCAGAAAGAAGTTATGTTCATGGATACCACCTACAGAGATGCTCACCAGTCTCTCCTGGCTACCCGTGTCAGAACCCACGACATCATGAACGCCATCCATTACACCGCTTGCCATGTACCGCAGCTCTTCTCCTTTGAAAACTGGGGCGGCGCTACTTTCGATGTGGCATACCGTTTCTTGGATGAAAGCCCGTGGGAAAGACTGCGTCAGATGAGAAAAGCAGCACCGAATATTCTCTTCCAGATGCTGACCCGTGGCGCCAATACCGTTGGCTACACCAACTATCCGGAAAATGTAGTTCGTCACTTCATTGACCAGGCAGCAGACAATGGTATCGATGTATTCCGTATCTTCGACTGCTTGAATCAGCTGAACCACATGACCGTCACCATTGACGAAGTTCGTAAGAAAAACAAAATTGCCGAAGCATGCTTCTGCTACACCGGGGACATCATGGACCCGAACCGTCAGAAGTATTCCTTGAAATACTACACTGACCTGGCAAAGGAAATGAAAAATGCCGGTGCCAACATCATCGCTATCAAAGATATGGCTGGCCTTCTGAAACCAGAAGCTGCTTATGCGCTGATTTCCGCACTGAAAGATGCGGTAGATCTTCCGATTCATCTTCACAGCCATGAAGGCGGCGGATGCACCCTGTACTCCTATGCCAAAGCAGTAGACGCTGGCGTTGATATCGTCGACGTTGCTACCAGTGCTTTCTCCAACGGCACCAGCCAGCCATCTATGACTTCTATGTACTATGCACTGCAGAACAATCCTCGCCAGCCAAAACTGGACATCGATGCACTGGAAACCATCGACCGTTACTGGCAGGGCGTTCGTCCGTACTATGCGGGCGTAGACTCCAAGATGGCTAACCCGAACACCACCGTATACCAGCATGAAATGCCTGGCGGACAGTATTCCAACCTGCGTCAGCAGGCTACCGCTGTAGGCCTTGGCGAACAGTGGCCGGAAGTATGCCGCATGTATGCGAAAGTCAATATGATGTTTGGCGATATCATCAAAGTCACCCCGTCCTCCAAAGTGGTAGGCGATATGACCCTCTTCATGGTACAGAACCATCTGACCGAACAGGATATTTACGAAAAGGGCGATACCCTGGACTTCCCGCAGTCTGTAGTTGATTTCTTCGACGGCAAACTGGGTGTACCTTACGGCGGATTCCCGGAAAAACTGCAGCAGATCATTCTCCGCGGACAGAAACCGCATCTGGAAAGCCAGCCAGAAAACGTAGACTTCGAACAGGTGAAGATGGAAATGAAAGAAAAACACATCCCCACCAGAGAAGAAGACGTTTCTTCCTACTGCATCTACCCGAAAGTATTCTCCGACTACATGGAACGCTATCATAAATACGGCGACCTGTCCCTGCTGGATACACCGACCTATTTCTTCGGTATGAAGATGGGCGAAGAAATCCGCGTGGACATCGAAGAAGGTAAGATGCTGCTGGTGAAACTGGATAACATCACCAAACCAGATGCAGAAGGAAATAGAGAGCTCCAGTTCGAACTGAACGGCATGCCTCGTGAAATCAAAATCCATGATGCACACGTGGCTGAATCGGCTGCTACCTCCAGAAAAGCCGATAAAGACGTACCAGGCGAAGTGGGCGCTACCCTCTCCGGCTCCGTGGTCAAACTGATGGTAGACAAAGGCTCCTCTGTCAAGAAAGGCGACCCGGTAGTTGTAACCGAAGCCATGAAGATGGAAACCACCATCACCGCTCCAATCGACGGCATTGTCAGTGAAATTCACGTCAAAGCAGGCCAGAGAATCGAATCCGGCGACCTGCTGATGATTATTGAATAATATCTCTTGCTTCGTTACGTGTTGAGAAAAATGGTGGGGATTCCTGATGAGGAAAAAGTTTCTCAGGTTGCTAAGGGTTCTCAAGTTTCTCAGGTTTTTCGAACCAGCAGATATGGCTAGTGTCTATTAGCGTAAATCATGAAAAGCACCAAGTGACTTTTGTGTCATTTGGTGCTTTTTGTTGTTAGCGGTTAACAGTTGACAGTTAGCAGTTGACGGTTAACTGCCAACTGATTACGTTTTAGTTGACTCCAGCTTCTCAAATTTAGTATAATAAAAAGAAAGAATAAACCGTTAATAACAACGAGGAGAAAAAAGAAATATGAGCAGAATTTGGAAGAAAATGGCGGAAAAAGGACAGGATTTAGTGGAATACGCCTTGCTCCTAGCCATTGTGGTTGGTATTGGTGGATTCATCTATTCTCAGGGGGGCTTGTCGGATTCCATCAAGAGCATTTTCGGAAATAGTTCCAACTTGCTGAAAGTGGCCGCTTCGCAGACGTCTGGAAACTATAATTTGGATGACTTTCTGAAATATATCCAAGAGTTTCAGAAAAAATATGCCGGTGGTGGTACCGGCGGTGCACAGAATGAAAACTGGAATCGCGGCATGTTTATGTCTACCTGGTTAAACGAAGGGGATAGTGCGGATTCCACCATTCAAGATTTCCTGACCGGCATGGGAGCCGAAGTGTGGTCCTACTATAATGGACACGGTGATAATTATAAAAATGGAAACATCCAGGAAGCGGATAAAGGACTATATTGGAGTACAGAAAATCTAAATAGTGCTGGATTGACTACAGCTCCAGGGAAAGACTATAGCAGCGAAAGAGTGCTTTCTTATTACTATGATGGCAGCAATTATTATGTCATTAAAAATAACGTATGGATGAATCAGGGCCATAATAACGGAATTGGCATGGCAGCGAAAGGTCAAGAAGGAAATAAGGATCACAAACCAGCCAGTGAAACCGTAGGTGGTCCTTATAGCAGCTATTCCGAAGCCCAAAAGGCTTACGAAACGGCGAAAGCAGACAATGGTGGAAGTTATATTTTTTAAAAGCTTGGCGGATATTCTTACATCGAATTTGTATTTTATATAAAAGGGTATTGGGGCGCTTTATGAATTGTGCGCCCCCTAAGTAAGTTTACACCGCTGTCTCGGCTCCCCTGTCGGGGGAGCTGCCGAAGGCTGAGGGGGCAGCTCTAGCGGTATATTTCGCTAGCTGTACGACAATCCGTTATGGGACTAATATCACTCCTCATTCCTAATTCCTCACTATTTCAAAATTCTAATCCCCAGTCACTAGTCCCCAGTCACCTAAATTTCCCCTTGACATTTCTATCATCATTGGATACAATGAACGCATATCACAAAAGTGCTGATGGAAAAAAGTACGTATTTCTGATTTTCAAAGAGAGCCGGGCATGGTGGAAACCGGTAAATAGGAAATAGGGAAGTTCTTTCCTGAACTGCAAAGCTGAATCTATAGTAGGTTTTGCCGGAGTGACTTGCGTTACAAAGTCGAGAGTTGATCTGATGAAGATGAATGAGGGTGGTACCACGGTGAATCCGTCCCTTGGGTACCATCCTTTTTTTGTTTTTATTCAGGTAATCTGGGTGGTACCGCGATGACATCGTCCCTTGCTTATTAGAAGCAAGGGGCTTTTTTATTGGTCCTTCGTTGGCAGTGATACATAACCAAGTAGTAGCATAGTAGAAAAGAAGAGAGGAAATTATGATGAAAAAATGGATGAAAGCAGGAATTGTAGCAGCATTGGCAGGTATGGCATTGATGTATGGTGGTTGCGGTGACCAGGCCGCATCGAGCAGCAAATCTTCCGGAAAGAAACAGGTCGCTGTGGTGCAGATCATGCAGCATGGTTCTCTGGATGCAGCCAACAAAGGCATGATTGATGGCTTGAAAGAAAAAGGTTTCGGACCGGATAAAGTAGAAGTAGACCAGCAGAATGCCCAGGGAGACCAGTCCAATCTGAAGAGCATTGCTTCTCGTTTCAAGAGCAATAAGCCAGACATCATTTTCGGTATTTCCACCCCAGCTACCCAGGCTGTGGCCAATGAAATCAAGGATATCCCGATTGTTGGATGTGCCATCACCGACTTTGAAACGGCCAAACTGGTTAAATCCAATGCCAAACCAGAAACTAATGTCACTGGCGTCAACGACCGCGGTCCTGTAGAAAAGCAGGTCGATATGGGCAAGGTTTTCGTACCCAATGCTAAGACCATGGGCCTTCTTTATTGCTCCAGTGAAGTGAATAGCGAAATCCAGGCCAACCAGGCAAAGAAACATGCGGAATCCATGGGACTCACCGTGGTAGAACGGACCGTTTCTTCTGTGAATGATATCCAGCAGGTAGCAGAATCTATGGTAGGACAGGTAGATTTCATTTATGTCCCCACCGATAACGTACTGGCTTCCTCCATTCCGACCTTGGTGAAAGTCACTGACCCGGCAAAAATTCCGGTTATCGTAGGAGCCGATAGCATGGCCCGCGATGGCGCCTTGGCTTCCCTTTCTGTAGAATTCTACAAATCCGGCGTCCAGGCTGGCCACATGGCAGCTGACATTCTAGCAGGCAAGATTAAACCAGAAGACACCGCCGTTCAGGATCCAGAAGTGTACGAAGTCATCATCAATAAGAAAAACGCAGAACTCCTGGGCATTAAGATTCCTGATGAATATAAGGATGCGACTATTGTAGAATAGTAAAAGCAGTAAGAAGTGAGTAGTGAGAAGTTAGAAGTGATGGTGGCGGCGCACAGCTTATAAAGCGCCGCAAATATCATAGAATGGCAATGGGCGACAGTTCGTACCAGGAAAACCTGAGAAACTTGAGAACCCTGAGCAACCTGAGAAACATGAGAAACCTATAACAAGGAAAGGAAGCAATGCACAATGAAAACTTGGATGAAAATCAGTATGGCAGCTGCTTTGGCCGCCGCTGCCCTCGTATATGGAGGATGCGGGAATGAGGGTGCCAAAAGCGGAGATACGGCAGGAAAGATGAAAATCGGTGTGGTGCAGATTGTACAGCACGGTTCTTTGGATGAAGCCAATCGCGGTTTTGTGGATGGTCTGAAGGAAAGAGGCTATGGTCCGGATAAGGTGGAGATTGACCAGGAAAATGCCCAGGGCGACCAGTCAAATCTGAAAACCATTGTGTCCCGTTTCAAATCTGAAAAGCCGAAGTTGATTTGTGCGATTGCAACACCAGCAGCGCAGGCAGCAGCCAATGAAATCAAAGATATTCCGATTGTTGGAACTGCTATTACCGATTACACCACAGCCAAATTGGTGCAGAATGATGAAAAGCCAGGGGGCAATTTGACCGGCGTCAGCGATTTGGCTTCCATGGATGCCCAAATGGAACTGGCAGGACAGTTGGTGCCAAACGCCAAAAATGTAGGTCTCATTTATTGCTCCAGCGAAGTCAATAGTGAAGTACAGGCCAATATGATGAAGGACTATTGCAAAAAACACGACCTTCATGTGGAAGAACGGACTGTCAACAATGTGAATGATATCCAGCAGGTGGCAGAATCTCTGGTGGGGAAGGTAGATTATATTTATGTTCCTACCGATAATACACTGGCGTCTTCCATTCCGACCTTGATGAAAATCACCGATGCCAATAAGATTCCTGTCATTGTAGGGGCCGATATTATGGCTAAAGATGGCGCTCTGGCAGCTCTTTCCGTAGATTATTACAAACTGGGGAAACAGACTGGACAGTTGGCAGCGGACATCTTAGATGGTAAAGTGAAACCAGAAACTGCTGCCATCCAGCATCAGAAAGAATATACCATTGTGATCAATAAGAAAGATGCTGAAATTCTGGGAATTCAGATTCCAGCAGACATTGCAAGCAAAGCGGATATGGTATGATGGCAAATAAAAAACTCCTTGATACTCGGTATGGGTATCAAGGAGTTTTTGCTTCTATCTTACACTCTTCACTTTTTTTACTCATGCTTTCTAAGTTCTCTGGCAAATGTTATATAGTTATAAATATCCATTAGAAAGATTCATACACGAGATTGCTGATTAGTTACTATTTTAGAAATAGCTTCCGGAGAGAGTTGTGTATACTTTTCAACAAGATCAATAGGCATGCCATCCCGGATCATAGCTTTAGCAGTTTCTTTTAATCTTTCCTCGACAGCTTTCTGTTCTCTACGCCTGATTTCCATAGCAAATGTCATATATTCTCGCCTCGTTTCATCATGTTTTTTCACGCGAACAACTTCTTGATTGATTTCTTTAGCAAATTGACCTTCGGGGGCGTGGCCATCTACATAGCGGAGAAAGGCGGCTATGTCTGGATCCAGCGTATCAGATTGGCCTTTGCTATTTAAGAATAATTTGGCAGTTTGGTCTCCTAGTTCTAATGTACTGTCCTCTAAGCAACGATTCCGGAAAGTATACATAGGAAGTCCTTTCCGGAATGGGTCAAAGGTACAGATGAAAATGATGTAGGACGGGTTCAAATCATCGTACATTTTTCCTTTTTCCAAAAGTTCCATATCAATCATGCCTTGATAGTAGCGGGTTCGTTTTGGCAGTTCATCACCTTCGCCATTGGTACATTGCATTTCTATGTCAAAAACACGTCCTTTTTCATCCTCCACGTACACATCGAGTCGGACGCTTTTGCTGTCATAGCGAATATTAATGGTATTCTCTGAATCAGGAAAGGTAATATCTTTGATTTGAATATGCAAAATTTTTTCTATCAGGTGTTTACAGATTCGTTTATTTTGCATGACTTTTTAAAATAGAAAGTTATCCGCAATGGTTAAATCTTCCCAATCTTTGATTATACTCAATGGCATCACCACCTTTACTACCTGTATTTTATCAAAAAGAAAATGGAAAAGCGAGATGCATCCTGTGCGAAATTTTCGGTTTTTCTCCATCTATTTCTGTGCTATAATGATAACAAGTATAGCTATTTCTAAAAGAAAAAGTGATACTCAAATTTCCAATAAAAGAAGGTGGGGCTATGTCCGAAATCAAAGAACGATTAGCCCATGTCATGGAGCGAATCGAGGCGGCCAGGAAACGTTCTCCCTATGGGCAGGATGTGACTTTGGTGGCTGTGACCAAGTTTCATCCCATTGAAGATATGGAAGAAGCCATTTCTTTGGGCGTGAAAGAGGTCGGCGAGAATCGTGTCCAGGAAATGGAAGAAAAGCACCGCATCCTTACAGTTCCTGTGATTTGGAACTTGCAAGGCCATTTGCAAAAGAATAAAGTCAAAAAAGCCGTCGCTATGGCCGATTTGATTCAGTCTGCGGACTCTCTTTCTATTATGAAAGAAATTGATAAACGGGCTGGAGAAATTGATAAAGTGCAGCCGGTTTTGCTGGAATTTAATATTTCCGGTGAAGAAAGCAAGCACGGCCTAAAGGCGGAAGAGATGGAAGCCGCAGTGGAGCTAGCCAAAATGCTTCCTCACTTGCGTGTGGTGGGACTCATGTGCATGGCGCCCAATTATGAGGATGTGGAAATGACCCGTCCTGTATTTCATAAGGCCCATGAGATGTGGGAAATTTTGAAAACCTATTTCCCTGATGGACAGATTTCTATCCTGTCCATGGGAATGACCCATGATTTTGAAATTGCTATCGAAGAAGGAGCCACCATGGTTCGTATTGGAACCGCTATTTTGGGTGAGCGCCAGTATCATTGAGAGGAGAAAAATAATGAGCTTGTTAGATAAGTTTAAGGATCAGTTTGTTGATCATGATGATGAAGAATTAGAGGAAGAAGAAATGGCGGAAGAAACCGCTCCGGTCAATCCGGCTGCACCGGTTCCGCCTCGTCCGGCGGCTGTTCGTGGCATTGGTCGCAGTGCAGTGCCCCGTCAGGCTGCAAAACCATACACCATGGTGGTAGTAAGTCCTAAGAGCTATAGCGATGCTGAAAAAATTGGTGACCATCTGAAAGCCATGCGTCCTGTAGTGATGAATATGGAAAAAACTGATGCCGATGAAGCACAGCGTATTGTTGATTTTGTACAGGGCATCATGTATGCCTTGGATGGTCGCATTGACCAGATTTCTGAAAGCATTTATCTCTGCGCGCCAAATAATATGAGCGTATCTCGTGAAAACTTTGCTGCCTATTCTGACCAGCAGCAGGGGGCAGCAGCTCCAACTCCGCAGTGGAACGCTCAGGCTCCTCAGGGGCCACAGGCACCTGAAGCCTAATGTCTTTTTTATCTCAAGGCCTCGAATGGTTCAAAAACCAATTCGTCAGCCAGGATGAACTGAATGAGGTACCACAAATTCCAGCGGACACCGATGACATCCCGGAGGCAGGCGCGCTGCCTGTAAGGAGCATCCGTCCTTTGGAAGTGGTCATCTTGACACCCTCTTCTTATGGAGATGCCCGCCGTGCGGTGGAAGATTTGGAAAAGGGATTGGTTGTCATTGTGGTACTTAATGATAGTGTAGATGATGAAACGGCCAGTCGGTTCGTGGATTTCATGAGCGGTGCTATTTACATGGCCCATGGAAGCATTGAACTTTTAAATGATGATGTCCTGATTTGTGCGCCCGATAGTGTGCAGCTCGATAAGGATAAGCTGGCTTTTGTATCGGGCATTCCTACCTGGAAAGGACCGGACAGATGAAGAAAATATTAATCATCGGCTGTGGCGCCATGGGAGGAGCGATCCTCTCTGGCTGCCTGGCTAAACAACTATGGAAAAAAGAAGAAGTATTTCTGAAGGAGCATTCTCTGGAAGCTTCTAAAGAAAAAGCAGCCAAGTATGGTGTGTCTTTCTCAGTGGATGGGAAAGAAGCGGCCGATGCAGATCTGGTCATATTGGCGGTCAAGCCCAATATCATTCCTTCTGTGCTGCAAGACATATCCCGGTATCATCCATCCCGGGTTCTTTCTATTGCTGCCGCTGTGACACTGGAAACATTGGAAGCAGCGCTTCCGGAAGGCACGGAAGTAATTCGTGTCATGCCAAATACACCAGCTTCTGTAGGAGAAGGCATGGCAGCTATTGCACCAGGGAAACTAGCTTCTGCCGCCTTTATTGCGGAAGCGGAAGAAATATTCTCTGCGTTAGGAAGAGAAGCGGTGGTGACAGAAAGGCAGCTTGATGAACTGGGGGCTCTTTCTGGCGCAGGACCTGGATATGCTTTTGTGATCATCGATGCACTGGCTGATGCAGGGGTGCTCATTGGTCTTCCTAGAAAATTGGCTATCGAAGCAGCAGCACAGACACTCTATGGAGCGGCTAAGATGGTGTTAGAAACTGGAAAACATCCTGCTGAGCTTCGTGACCAAGTGACAAGCCCAGGAGGAACCACCATTGCGGGTATTCATGCCATGGAAAGAGACGGCCTTCGTGCTGCACTCATGGATGGCGTCAAAGCCTGCCTGGATAAATCGGATAGTATGGCGAAAAAATAATGAGGAATGAGGAATTAGAAATTAGCAATGATGGTGGCGACGCATCAAATATAAAAGCGTCGCAAAATTTTAAATATAAAAAAAACACTGCATTATGAATTGTGCAGTGCTCCATCATTACTCATTTGTCATTGATCATTCCTCATTGATTTTATAGAGGTTTTTATGAAAGATAGAGAAAAGATTCTTCGGTATTTTGCGGCCACCGGAGATGAGGCGAAGGATATGGCCATTCGCCTGTTGGATTTGGCTGATTCTGTGGATCGGGGCCGTCCTTTTGCGGTGGGGCCTTTTATGTCCCCTTTTGCGGCACAGATTGGTCAGACCATTGCAGCCCATATGAAGACCGTAACTGCTAAAAGTTTTGGCGGATATCACGAAGCAGAACGGGTTCGTATTGCTTTTGCTAGAGATGACTATGATGGCCCCATTGACTTTGGTGTCACCTTGTTGTCTGTTACCTGGGATGGTCGGTATCGTCTGATTGGACATCGAGATGTTCTTGGTTCTCTTATGGGACTTGGGATTGATCGGTCGATTTTGGGAGATATTCTCATGCAGGGCGCTGGTTGCCAGATTCTGGTAGATAGCACCATGGCAGAATGGGTGAAAGATAATTTCCTTAAAGTGGCCATGGTTCCTGTTAAAGTAGAAGAAATCCCTATGGAAGACATTCAGCCGCCGAAGAAAACCGCTAAGGAAGTGCGGGCCACCGTAGCTTCTCTTCGTTTGGATGCAGTTGGCGCCGCTGGATTTGGTATTTCCCGCTCCAAAATGGCCCAGGCCGTAGAGGATGAAAGGACAGAAGTGAATTGGCAACCAGCCAAAAGCCCTTCTCAAACTGTCAAAGTAGGAGATATCATCAGCATCCGCGGAAGAGGTCGTATAGAAATCAAAGAAGAAACCGGTACGAGCCGCAAAGGCAGAACGGGACTTCTGATTGAAAGATACAAATAAAACAATTAGGAATGAGGAATTAGGAATGAGGAATGGTGGATTGGGCGCACAAATTATATAGCGCCCTCATTTCTAAAAAATATGCGGTGCTACATGAATTGTGCACCGCTCCTTAATTACTCATTGCTCCTTACTCATTACTCATTATTAAAATGATTATAGGAGGTAGAATGTTATGATTACACCAATGGATATTCATAATAAAACGTTTTCTGGTCAGATTCGTGGATATTCCAAGGATGAAGTGAATGCATTCCTGGAAGAATTGGCCAGCGACTATGAAAAAATTTATCGCGAACATCGTGCCATGGAAGAAGAAATGGATGCGATCCGCACGAAACTTCGCAACTATGAAAAAATGGAATCTACCATGTCCAATACGTTGATCATGGCACAGGAAACCGCAGATAATGTGAAGAAAAATGCCCACAAAGAAGCAGAACTTTCTGTAAGAGAAGCACAGAATGAAGCACAGAAGATTGTTTCCGATGCAGAAGCAGCACGCAGAAAGATGAATGCGGACCTTTTGAAAGCAGAAGGCGATATGAATTTGTATATCGAAAAACTGCTGTCCAATTTCAAATCTGCACTGGCTCTTATTGAATCAGCCAAATCAGTGAAAGCACCGCAGACCATTCAGACACCGATCACCCAGCCGTCTCAGCCAGCAGCACCGGTAGAAGGAAAGCCTGTAGAACCAGTAACAGAAGCGCCAGTAGAAGCTACACCAGAAGAAACACCAGCACCAGTTGCAGCTGCTGAAGAAACCGAAGAAATCAGTGCGGCCAATTTATTTGACCATGCGGAAGCCAATCGAACCGCTGATGAAAAACCGGCTGCAGAAGAAACTAAGGAATAAACCTATGGCAGAGAAACAATTTGTCACCGAATGGGCCAATGACCACCAGGGCCTTTCACTGACTATCACCAAAATGCTTCATGAAGAGCAGACTCCCTATCAGCATATTCAAATTGCGGAAACGGAACAGTATGGCCGCCTTTTGATTTTGGATGGGGTATTTCAGACCTCCGTCAAAGATGAATGGACTTATCACGAAATGATTGCCCATGTACCGCTGATGATGCATCCCCATCCGGAACGGGTGCTGATTATTGGCGGCGGAGATGGTGGTGTGGCGAGAGAAGTGTGTCGCCATGACTGTGTGAAACAGGTGGATTTGTGCGATATCGATGGAAGAGTGATTGCGCTTTCCAAAGAATATTTCCCCACCATTTCTAAAGTGCTACTGGATCCACCGGAAAAACTTCACGTCCATGTAGGTGATGGTATTGCGTTTGCAGCTTCTGTGAAAGATTTTTATGATGTCATTATCATTGATTGCTCTGATCCCATTGGACCTGGAGAAGGTCTTTTCACTAGAGAATTCTACAAAAGTGCCAAAGCGGCTCTTCGCGAAGCTGGGCTCATTGTGCAGCAGACAGAGTCACCGATTGTACAGCAGAAAACCGTCCATGACGTGTTTGAAGCCATGGGAGACGTATTCCCTATCGTGCGAATGTACTTCTCTCACGTACCGATTTATCCAGCCTGCATGCATTCTTTCATGATTGGTTCTAAGAAATATGATCCACTGACCGTGACCATTGATAGAGAACCGCCACAGCCCATGAAATACTACAATAAAGGCATTCAGAAAAGCTGCTTCGTTTTGCCCAACTTTGTAAAAGAACTGATTTATGAAGGGAAATATAGCTTTTAATGCAATGCTATTAAGTTAAGCGAAACATAGGATGATTTCTTTTGAGGCAAAGTTACTCAGGTTGCTCAGGATTCTTAGGTTACTCAGGCTCTTCGAATGAGATGATAACCCTAGTGTTTATTAGCAAATTCGAGAAACGTGAGAGACATGAGTAACTTATAACCTTCAGCGGAATCATACTTATTTGCTCAAGTACTTAACGTGACAGTATTGGCTTGATCTTGAAGAAAAAAGGTTATAAAGGGTTATGTAACATATAACCTTTTATAACCTTTTGCTTTTCATAACATCGTAAGTATAATAAAATGGAAATCAGGGAAAATAACCTGCCCGAAGGGCTAACCTTTTCCCTCCCTGTTAGTTTATCCGATTCATCGCATGGGAGGTCATTTTGGAATTTCGCGTGCTCAAATATTTCCTCATGGTCGCTAGGGAAGAAAGTATCACCAGAGCGGCAGAACGACTTCATATCACACAACCTACACTGTCGCGGCAGATGGCAGAACTGGAAAAAGAAATGGGTGTGCCACTTTTGGTTCGTGGGGGACGAAAAATTGAACTCACATCAGAAGGCCTATTGCTTCGGCGGCGGGCAGAAGAAATTCTCAACTTGGTGGATAAAACAGAAATGGAAGTCACCCAGGCCAGCGAAAATTTGGAAGGAATCATCAGTGTAGCTGGTGGGGATCTGGCGGCTTCAAGGGATTTTATCCAGTTGATTCAAGAATTTCAAGAAGAACATCCCCAAGTGCACTTCAAATTCTATACGGACATCACGCCCTATATTTGCGATTACCTGGACCATGGTTGCGTGGATGTAGGACTTTTGGTCCAACCTTTTGACGTAGAGAAATATGAATTTTTGCCCATTGGGAAGCCTATGCATTTTGGGGTGTACATGAAAGCCGATGATCCGCTCGCCAAGAAAACAGAAATTTTACCAGAAGATTTAAAAGAGAAAGTACTCATTAAATCCTTCCGGGATGATTTGGATGTGGTCCAATTGTGTTATGGGGCAGAAGACATTTGGGATGCCCATGTGCCCATCAAAGTGGACCTTCCAAATAATGCGGCCATTATGGTGGATGAAGGTATGGGCTATTTTGTAACCTCCGATGGGGTCATTCCATTTTTGGATGAATCCCGCATCTGCTTTAGACCTATGGCAGGAGAAAAACAACAGCTCCACACCGCATTGGCTTGGCGGCGTAACCAGCCGTTCAGTCGGGCAGCCAGTGCTTTTATTTCCTTCTTAAAAGAAAAATTGAATTGATAGAAATTAAAAAAGACAACATCTGTATCGTTGGGGATAGGGATGTTGTCTTTTTTGTGTGACTGGGGATTAGGGATTAGGGTTCTGTAGCGGTGAGATGTCTAGCGGAACATGGATAGGAAATGTGCATGCAAGGGTTCTGTAGGAATGGTACGGATAGTGAAGCATGGAAATGAAACATGTATGCAAAGGTTCTGTAGCGATGATGTGATAAGTGAATCATAGTGATGCATTGGATATCAAAAGGTTCTGGCTCCGAGAAAATCGATAGATTTTCAATGGAGCCA
>SAMEA104315425__coassemble_914_pt1 | contig 19008 bp, 14 predicted proteins | sample SAMEA104315425__metabat2_low_PE_033 | metagenome-assembled genome bin SAMEA104315425 (sample SAMEA104315425) | gut metagenome | biome: Monkey gut; feature: monkey-associated habitat; material: faeces | place: China | collected 2013
ATCACTATGTTTCTCCAGCCAATTCATCGCTACAGAACCATTTGAAGCGCAAGTCATTTCCCTGTTTCTCCAACTTTGTCACCGCTACAGAACCTTCACATACACATTCCATCTCCTTATTCCTCTAGCCATGCCATCCCTACAGAACCTTTGCATGCACACACTTCACATCTATGTTTTTCCAGCCACATCACCGCTACAGACCCCTAATCCCTAGGGCCTAGCTACTAATACCTAGTCCCCAGTCACAAAAAGCAAAACCAGCAGAAGACAATCCTCTGCTGGTCGTTTTTCACTATCTATTCTATTTTCTATCATGCATCAATTTAGAAAGCATCCCCCGTAAGCGACGAATACCACGTTTTTCCAGTCGATACACATAGGCGGTAGACACGTCCATAGCATTGGCGGTTTCCATGGCGGTCTGTTCTTTCAGATATACCCTGCGAATCACGTCCTGTTCCTGCATGGGCAATCGCTCCATGGCATGGCTAATGGCTTGATGCATGTCCTTTCGATCCACCATTTCAAAAGCAGTGTCCGGTGCTTCTTTGGACAGAAAGACCGTTTCTTCTTCCCCATCTTCCAGAAGAATTTCATTTCCATTTTCTTGCAGGAAATTCACCATACGGCCACGAATGCGATGAACCGCATAGAGGGAGAAGGCCACTCCATTGGCGGGTTCAAATCGTTCCACCGCTTCCATAAGGCCCACGGTTCCTTCTTGAATCAAATCTAGCGTCACCGCTTCCTGCAATCCATATTTCATGGCTTCTCGAAAGACAAGGAGTTGATAGTGCTCTATCAAAGACTGCCTGGCCTCTAGCAAATGGTCCTCTTTATATTGTTTCCACAGCGCTCTTTCTTCCTCCGGGCTGAGCGGCTTCAGCTGAGAGAACGACCTTGTATATTCTTCAATCATGTAATGTATAACCCCTTTGTGTGAGTAGGCATAATATCGCTACAGATTACAGGTTTCTCAGGTTGCTCAGGTTTCACGAACCTATCAAATGAACGCTAGCGTCTATCAACACATTCAAGAAACCTGAGAATCCTTAGCAACTTGAGTAACCCGTATGTACTTAGAACTTAAAGCTCCAGTCCGTTCCTACGTAACTGTCATCATCGCTATTATACCACGAGGAGAGGCCGGCGTGGGAGGTGAAATCGTAATGGAAGCCCATGCTCTTTTTATCATTGTTGACCCCCATGGTAGCGGTGAGCATGAAATCATTGAAAAGATATTTCCCAATCTTGATGTAGTAGTTTCCTGTCTGGTTATCATCCAAGCTGCTATAGTAGTCCGTCAAGCTGGAGGTAACACTAATCAGGTCCAGTCCAATGGTATCCTGGAAGAAGCTCTTCATGGAATCCCCGAAAATCATAGTTAGTCCCGCATTGAAGAGAGCCCCTTCCATGGCACCGCTATTGTCTTTCGTTGGGTCCGCGTGCAATGTGAGAAGCATCACAATCTGGGAATCATTCAGTGCCGGTTCACTATGGAAGACGGTTTTCATGTCCCCTGGAGGCCCATCCAATTCAGCACCAATGGCATAGTGTCCCACTTTGGTATTGGCCTTCACGTGAACCACAGGCAGGAAGGAACCAAGTTCTCCTCCCCAAATGGCTCTAGCTTCATCGACTTTGAATTCAGACATATTGATTCTGACAGTGCCTTTTTCCACGTTCACACGGCCCGTCAGGATGGGATCTTGCAAATTGCCCATCATATCCACATTGCCGCGAATCATCAAGTCGTAGAGAGAGCTGTTGTAAAGTTTCACATTGTCTCCGATATTGACAGAAATCTTTGTCAACATATCTGGAGCCGTACTTTCTTCTCCCGTAAACAGAGCAAATGGCACATCAATAACCGCATCATGGATAGACAAATTTCCCGAGACGCCCAATTTCTCAAAAATTTCACCGCATTGGAAATCTCCATCAATGGCGCCTTTGAAATAGGTAGATTTCACCGATGGGGTATGGATATGGGCTTCCCCTTCATAGTGAGAAATCTTTTTATTTTCCCAATCAACGGATCCCTTGGCAGATGCCTGTCCTCCGCCAAAGGCAGCACTGCTGTCAAAGGTAGCATGGTTGCCTTCCAAAGAAAGGGACAATGTAATCGGATGAATCGGCTCACTCATGGTCATGAGAGACAACTGTCCTTCTTTGACAGATACACCGCCAAAGAGAAGAGGATTCTCATAACTGCCAGCCACTTTCACATGGCCTTTGATTGGTCCCGACGCCGATGTGACGGGTTTGCAGAAAAGAGCCAGAATATTCATATCCGCTTTGTCCAGATTGATATCCAAATCCAACGGTACCGCTTTATCGGTAGTGCTTCCCGTAAAGAGGTTACCCGGCATTGTCCCTTTCATGCTGGCCCGATAGATATCTTTGGCAAGAAGGGCATTTTGAATGGTTACCACATTGTGGCTTGCATTGGCCATGAGTGATAAGGTATCAAAAGAAATATCTCCATAGCTGGGGTGGTCCAACGTGACAGATACATCTGCATTGGGTTCCTTCTTGTTGCCAGAAAGTGAAACCAGTGCCGTCAAATGACCGCCCAATTTCATGTCTTTTTTCTCCATCACTTGGGGAATCCAGGAAATATCCATGTCCTTGGCAGCCACTTGGATATCCAAATCGCCTGCACTATTCATATTTCCTTCCATCGCCAGAAGACCACTGCCTACCGGAATTTGGAACGTACGAATCGCCAAGGCTCCATTCATGTAGGAGAAATCCAGGTGTCCTTCGCCCAGCGGGGTATCTCCCAAATGGCCGCTTTGCAGGTCTGCTTTGAAATCTACATTGGGCGCATCCAAGGTACCACCAATACGCATGCCGCCTTTGACTGTACCGTCTACCGCAGAAGATGGCAATTTGAATAGTTTCAATGCTTCCTTGATATTCCATCCATCAAACTGGAGCAGACCGCGAACCACCCCTGTTTCGGTGTGATAGCTCCCCTTCCAGGTAAATGTCCCATTTTGCTGACGGAAGGAACCTTCATCTAAGCTAACCAAATGGTTCACATAATGAATTCCAGTAGAAATCATATATAAGGAGGTGCCACCGATGGTAATTTCACGACTGGAAAGGGTCCCATCGAAAGTAGGCTTCTCCTTGGTGCCACCGGCATGGCCGTTCATATTGACTTTGCCCACAATGCCGCGATTCGGCAGCATATGGTCCATGTCGATATCCATCAAGGAAACATCCATATCAATACCTTGTCCAGTGACTTTCCCATTCACTGCAGCGGTACCGCCATAAATGTAGGCCAATCCATTTTTCAGTGTGAGCCCCTCTTTATCATAGCTATACTGTCCGGAAACGCTCTGGAACAGTTCTCCCATGATGGAACCACTCCAGGCCTGGAAATCACCGGAAACTGTAGGCGCATCCACATTGCCACCGATGGTCATGGTATTTTCTATCCAGCCTGTTACTGGATAGTCCAAATTAGCCAAGGACAGAAGGTGTTCGATTCTGGTCTTTTCACTGGTTACGGTAAGCTGTAAATCATGAGGTGCAGTCAATCCCACCACGCCTTTGACGGTGTGATTTCCTTCTGGGTCTTTCAATGTCAAAGAAGTGACATCTGCTTTTCCATCGTGGAAATTGACTTGTCCATCTATAGAATCATAATGTACATTTTGGATATGTCCGTCTCTTGCTGACACATGAGCACTACCGATAGGATTTGCCATGGTCCCTTTTACATGGAAATCGGCAGAACCTTTTCCTCCAACATCAACGCCAGCCAAGGAAGAAACCATGGAGAGATCCATAGAAGAAATCTGTCCCGTCAGGTCCATGGTATTTCCATAATGTCCAGACAGGGTAAAGGCCCCTTCTCCGGACGTTCCGGTCAGATACTCTACGTCCATTTCCTCTCCCTGCCCTTTGGCACTGCCCGACAGGGTAGACAGATGGATTCCATTATAAGATACATTCATTCCATAGCCGCAGCCTTGCCAGCGTCCATTCTGGTAACTGCCAAAGCCACTGATTTTTTCACCTTGGAAAGTATCATAAGAAAGATTCGTTCCTTCCCCTTCACCTGTTGCATATTGAAGGGCCAGATTGCCTCTAGTATAACTGCCTTGAGCAATCACATGACCACTTACGATACCACCTACCGGTGTGTCCACTGGAATTTCATCTAAGGAAATATGGTCAGCAGATATATTTCCTTCAAAAGCACCAGAGGTCATATTATAGCTACCATGACCTTCCACATGGCCACCCATGGCATCAGCCATCAGGTAGGGAATGGAAATCTGATTGCCCCCATAGGAAAAACGAATGGCCCCTTGGGGAATAGTCAAATTCTGGTATTGGCCATTTTTCACCAACAGTTCACCAGAAATAAACGGATTGTTCATGGTGCCAGAAAGAGAAACGGTACCGGACACCACGCCGGCTGCTGCTTCTTCAGGCATCAATTTGTTTATATCAATATCCTGCAATGTCACCTGGCCCTGCAGAATGGGGTCGTCCATGTCAAAATGGATGGCTCCCTCGCCGGTGAATTTCTGGTCATTAATTTTCAAAGAAACTTCACTGAAAGAAGCATGTCCGTTTTTAATATCAAAAAAGGCTGCTCCATCAGCCAGAATATAATTTTCATAGCGAAGAGCAGCATCATTGATATGACCTTTGACATGGTAAGCGACAGCGCCATCACTTTTCCAGATTTTGGCGCTGGTCACTTCTCCTGTCCCATTGTTTACTTCTAGTTTTTGTGATACCTGTGGGAACTGATTCAATAGAGGCTGCAAAGATTTCAAAGAAACCGGATCAGTCTTCAGATTGACTTCCAGCTGATTGGTATTGGTAAAATTCAAATTTCCATCGAAATGACTATCCAGCACCGTTCCTTCAAATGGACCGGTGATTTTTCCATCCTTATCCCAAGCGAAGGTGGTACCCAAGCCAGTGAATTCATAGGTACTATCATCGGATAACTGGATATTTGCTTCCCCATTTTGAATCAGCAAGCGACCGGTGAATGTACCGTTATCCGTATCATCAGAAGGTTTCAAGAGAGACTCTACATTCCAAGACCCATCAGCATTTTCCTTCAGATGAACTTCTGGTGTGTCTACATGGATATCTTTCACCACGTCAGCCACGCCGCCATCGGATACCAAGTAATTAAACAAAGCAGACGAGGACCAGCCAATGGTCAAAGAGGGCGACTTTAATACATCCTCCCCGTTCTGATCTTTCAATACCAAGTTGGTAAAGGAAAGGTCCAGATTCGGGTCGATATCCATCATGTCCCAGGTAAGAGTGCCATTGATTTTCTCTCCAGCTTTCTCTGTCAGTACGGGCTCCAGATTTTGTACGATAATCGGACGTATCAGCAGGTAAATAATACAAAGCAGAATAAAAATAAATGCTGCTATGCTATTTAGCCACCATTTCAGTTTGCTTCCACTTTCCACGGTTTGCTCCTAATAAAAAGTTGTTAGTTGTTAGTTGTTAGTTGTCGGTTGCTGGTTTCAAACAACCAACAACTAACAACCAGCAACAATCATAAAATGTTTTCTTTTGAAAATTGAATGAACAAGCAGTTATTATTTTGCCTTTTCAAATTCCGGATGCATCACTGCCGGGATGCCCATAGCATATTCCAGGGTAGCCAGGCCTATGTTGTAGTTATACAGGGCAACAATGTAATTTTTCTTAGCAGTATTGAGCTGCAGTTCTGCATCCAGTACATCCAAGTTGATACCTACGCCGCTGCTATAGCGAACGGTGGCAATCTTGTAGGCTTCTTCTGCCTTTGCCACAGAGGCTTCGGATGCACGAATCTGTTCTTTATAGGAAAGAACATTCAGATAATCTTGGCGTACCTCGTACTCAATTCCTTCTCGTGCCTTGAGTAACGATTCCTGAGCTTTTTTCAGAGTTGCATCTGCCTTTTTTACCGAAGCTTGAGTAGCACCGCCATCCCACAGATTCCAGCTCAGTCCACCTTGAACCTTCCAATCATCTTTGTCAACGCCGGTCACACTTGCAGTTTTCCAACTATAGCCACCACCAACACTGACAGTTGGCATATAACCGGCTTTAGCTGAACGAAGAGCTGCTTGTGCCTTTTTTACACTATAATCAGCCTGCACCAATTCCCAGCGATATTTCTGCGCCATCAGAATGGCCTGGTCCATGGTGAGGTCAAATTCCGGTTCTGGGAATTCCTTATCTACCGCATTGAGTTTGGTATTCATAGGAACTCGCATGATGTTATTCAAATTGGCTTCTGCTACATCACGAGCATTATCAGCGGCAATTTTCTGTTGTTTGGCCTCTGCTAAAGACACATTGGAAGTTAACACATCCAATTTAGCCACAATACCTGCGTCAAATTGCTGTTGTACATTATCCAAATGACTTGCGTAATCTTCAACGGATTCTTTTGCCACATTTGCCAATTTTATGGACTCTAAATACGTATAATAAGCTTTAACAGCAGATAATTTAGTATCCGCCTCTGTTTTATACACATCTAAGTCAGCAATATTTTTTGAATAGCGAGCAGCATCAATAACCCCTTCCAACTTTCCAAAGGTCCAAATCGGCCACTGTACATTAATTCCCTGATCATAACTATGATTAGAGCTCTGACTCCCTACAACTTTTGTGGTTACAGTTCCATCTTTACCAATTATAGTTTCCGTTAACATCCCCACCTGTGTAGGAACCTGGTTTCTTGACCAACTATAGCTAACAGATGGATTCTTTGCTGCTGCAGCAGAACTAACATCAGCTTCCGCTTCTTTACGAGCCAATTCTGCAATGGTGATATCTCTATTGTTCTGAATAGCAGTAGTCACAGCGCCTTTCAGGTCGATATCCAAGTTTGCCGCTTCTGGAGCAGCCACATCGGCAATGGCATCACCCAGGTTTTTCTGGAGCAGCATATTGTTGAAGTTCACTGTCTTATCGGCAGTTTTCTGGTCCATCTGTGCTGCAATGGCTTTCTGGGTAATCACTGGATCGGTCATGACTTTGGTAGCAGAACCTTTGGCTTCTACGCCTACACCCATAGAAAGTGCAAGAATCACAGAAGCCGCCAGTACACGGTATGTATATTTCTTCATAAAGTTTCTTCCCTTCTAAGACAGAAGTCTTGGTATTTTACTTTTGATTATCATTATTATGAAATACGCACAGATTCACATGGCATGCATTGCTGTTGCAACAGTAGGTATGATTTCGCTTGAGATGAAAGGGTTCTCAAGGTTCTAAGGGTTCTAAGGGCTCTCGAATGTACTGATAAACGCTAGCGTTATCCACTCACTCAAGAAACCTGAGAACCTTCAGAACCCTTAGAACCTTTGCATCAGAAGAATCAACCCATATTTCACATAACAACATTGTATCCATAAGAACAATTAGTACGTATACCCCAGTCCGATATATTCTCCGCCACCGCGATGGCTATGGGGGAATATGGACTGGCCTGTCAAAAATAGATTGTCATCCAGACGATAGGTACTACGGACGCGAACAGTCAAATCGTTCGGATCGAACAGGTCCGCAGAGAATTTCCATCTGTTCACTGTATAATCTCCGCCTACGCCGAGCTTATTACGAATAATCCCTGCACGCATGCCATAGTCCCCTCTCGTTTTACCAAACATGGCATCATACACAGGATCATTCCCTATGGATTCTATCCCCAGAAGACCATAGGAGTTTCCGCCTATACGGAAGAACAGATTCGGTGAAAAATCATCCTTCTTAGTATTATATAACAATTCGCCCGAAACAGATACATCCAAATTGTGATTTCCGTTCATAAATCCATTAATTTTTCCAGAAATATCTTTCGCATTGGCAGAAATTTCTTTGGCGTTCTCCGAAGCGACCACCATATTGTCCATAATTTTACGAACATCGGCAGTGGCTTTCCCATCTCCATTGAATTGATAGAGCATGGAATTGACTTGAGAAGTAATGCCATGAATTTCATTGGCGGTCTGAATGCCCTGGGCAGTTAGAATAGCCAAGTTTTCAGAAATGGCATCAAAATTCTGGATACTATTTTTCACATGACGTTGGGATTCTGCATCTCCCACCACGGTATTGATCCCATCTAACATGGTCTGCGCTGAGGTCATGAGTTTATCCATTTTATCCATGGCCTGGTCAATACCAGGAGCCGCTTTGCCTTTCACTTGCATTCCTTCAGCCAAAATGCCCCGTTCCTGATGGCCACCGGATACCTTTACAAACCGGCCACCCATGACGCTACTGGTCTGAATGGAAAATTCTGCATCTTTTGGTACTTCCGCATCCTGATAGAAACGAAGATGAAGCACCGCTTGTCCATTTTCGACAGCAATCTTATCTACCATGCCCACTTCCACACCAGCATAGTGAATCGGATTTCCTGGTTCTATCCCTTCAGCTTCTTTGAAATAGCCTGTCACATGGAATCCGCTTTTCCCAAAAATGACCATGTTGCTTAAATGAATCATGATGCCTGCAAAGAGAAGAATTCCCACCAGGGCAAAGGCACCCACTTTAGCTTCTGTTGACCATTTCATCAGGCATCACCTACTTTCAATAATTCTGGATTGGATGGCAATCCATTCATAAACTGTCGTACCCGTTCATCCTTCGATGCATATAGCTCTTCTGGCTTTCCGATGGCTAAAAACGAACCTTCATACAGAAAAGCCATTCTGTCCGCAATCATGGATGCGGATTTCAAATCATGGGTTACCACCACACTGGTGGCATGCATCACTTTTTGCGTATTTTTAATCAATAAACTGATATCGGTGGAGCGAATGGGATCCAGGCCGGCGGTCGGTTCATCATACAGAATGATGTCCGGTTCCAGGGCAATGGCTCTTGCCAGACTGACACGCTTTTTCATCCCGCCAGATAAGCTAGAGGGCATCAGTTCTTCGATACCTTCCAATCCCACCAGTTTCAGTTTTTCCTGTACCACCTTTTCGATGTCTTCTTCTGGCAGTTTCGTATGCATTCGAAGACCAAAGGCCACATTTTCTTTCACATTCATGGAATCAAACAGCGCAGAGTATTGAAATACCATACCCATGTGACGCCGCTCTTCATTGAGTTCCGGCTCGGAAAGCGTCGCCATATCCTTCCCATTAACCAATACCTTTCCAGCGGTTGGTTTCAAAAGGCCAATGATCAGTTTCAGTAAGGTAGATTTCCCGGAACCAGAAGCTCCTAAGATGACCATGGTCTCTCCCTCTTGAATGGAAAGACTGACATCTTTTAATATATGTCTATTTCCAAACGTTTGATATACATGCCTAATATCAATCATACATCGCCTCAGAAAAGTAAGGAAGACAACAAATAGTTGGCTGCAAACAACATAATAATGGAATACACCACAGACTGGGTGGTGGCTTTGCCGACCCCTTCGGCCCCGGCTGTACAAGTCATGCCCCGGTCACATCCCACCAATGCCACAATCATACCAAACACCACCGATTTGATAACGCCGATATACAAATCGGAAGGCACACAGAAGACGTGAATAGAATGCATAAACACATAGGAAGAAACGCCATGGGTCAAGGAGGCCACAATCATACCACCGCCGACACCAATAACGACACCAAATACATTGAGTAAGGGAAGCATAGCCATACAAGCAATAAGACGAGGCACCACCAGGTATCCTACGGGACTCACTGCCATACAGCGGAGTGCATCAATTTGCTCAGTAACGCGCATGGTGCCAATTTCTGCAGTAATGGCTGCCCCCACGCGGCCGGCCAGAACCACACCGCATAGCACAGGTCCCAATTCACGACCCATCCCAATGGCTACAATACCACCGACGGTGAAATCAGCGCCATACTTGGTCAGTTCCCCCGCAATTTGTACTGAAAGAACCATCCCTGTGAATAACAACGTCAGTGCCACAATGGGAAAGGATAGCACCCCCAAATCCAGACATTGCTTGAACGTCTCTCGCGTCCTGAGTGCCCGGATTTCTTTCAACGCTTCCCATAAAAGAAGGATCACCGCACCAAGCTGATGAAATACGCCAATGGTATAGCGTCCTAAAGATTCCAAAAATGACACGTTGATGATTCCTCCTTTCGTTAACAGTTGGCAGTTAACGGTTAACAGTTAACTGTCAACGGTCAACGGCTAACTGTCAACTGTTAACCGTTACCCGCTAATTGCTGACTTTCCCATCCTTATTCTTATCCAACTGCTCTTTTTCTTTATTGCTCATTTCTGCCACAGCTTGTTGCTTGCTCTTGGCCAGTTTCTTCAAAGCTTTATCCCGGTCGGCAGGTGCCATGACTTTGAAGGTAAATTGTCCATCACCGTAAATGACATAGTCCGTATCGACTCGGCTCTTAGGTGCTTCTTTTTCTGCATCGTCTTTGGCAGCGCTGTCTTTCAGATAATCCGGTTTTTCTGCCGGTTTCTTTTCCTGAATTTCTGCTTTTTTGACACCGTTCTCATCTTTAGAAATCATACTGATATCAGGATCAATGATTTCTGCCACAATCTGGTTATTCTGGTCTTCTTTCATGAGACGGCTATGGAGATCATTGAAATCTTTGTAGGTTTGCAACCGATTGATGATTTCGTCGGTTAGGTTATATTTCTGCTGCTGAATCAAGTACGGCAGAGGCACCACGCCACCACCACGTATTTCCAGCATCATATCTCCATAGGGCTGGTCTTTCGGGATAGTGAATGTTAAATCTTTATAGAAAATATCTCCCCGGTACGGCTGGAGTCGTGCTCTGATGTACACTGTATCTCCGGGGCTCACAATGATAGGAGATGCGGAAGCATCCAGAAGCTGGGCCGTTTTTCTTTCTTTGGTCACTTTCATATCCACATTGATATGACTTAAAGTATATTTCTCAAATCGGTTCTGTTCCAAAAGGCGAACCACATTGTACATTTCATCTACGCTGCGTTCCGCAATATCTTTGGAGGACCAGTACATGTTCGTTCTGGTGAAAGGTTTCTGCTTCATATCTTTTGGATATAACGTATAGGTGAAAGAAACGGTGCCCTCCCCTTTTCTATCCAAGGTATTGCTCATGGCATTATAAATAGAAGTGACAGACAGAGTCGGAAGCATGGCTTCATTCTGAATCATACGGACATTGAGATTATTGATTTTTCCAGTATCTTCATCATTGACCGACGCATGAAGAGCCACTGACTCGGGCAATTTACCAGCGACACCGCTGATGCCTGCGCCTCGGTCCTGGTCGATGGTTCCAATTTCTGCTCCCACGGTACCTAATTTGAAAGGAATGTTATGACTGGGAATGACCGTGAAAATATAAGAATTGTGCATGAAATACTGAGAATTTCCCTTATCCAGGAACGGATGCCCAAAGGCCACCATATGGTCCCCATCCACATAGGTCACCGTACCTACGGCGCCCAGTTTCAAATCACCGGTCACCAACGTAGCCGATACCGCCCCACCGGCTTCCAGTGGACGTGCAGTGCTATCCGCTTCTACCGATGCTGCTGCATAGGGCACCATATGGAAATCTTTCATTTTATCGGACAGGAAATCCATGCCTCCAGCGGTGTATCCGCTAGCCATGAGCGGCGTTTCCAGTGGAATCAAATCTTTCCCTGCTTCCGGCACCAATGTATTGGCTTTTTTATCGTCCACCATCCACAGGTTGATCATATCCGCAATGGGCGTCACCATACCGATACGTCCTTCCGATTGCGGAAACCCGTAAGCAATGGCTCCTAAAAGTTTTCCGTTAATATACACCGGACTGCCACTCATCCCCTGGGCAATGCCTAGCGTTTTATCAATCACAGGGCCAGACACTTTGACAAGCACCAAGTCTCCCCCTGTGGCACCTTTATTTTTCATGACCCCCAGTACATCCACACGGAAGGTATCAATTTTCGTGCCTTGCACCACCGTCTTGGCATAGCCATGCATACCTTCCTTCACTTCGGATACAGGCATAAACTCCTGAGCGGCGGCAGGCATCACGCAGGACAAAGCCAGCCCTACGGCCAAAGCCAACCGCTTCATTTTATTTTTTAACATATCAGGCAAAGCCTCCTGCTTTGTAAATCAGGGATTAGGGATTAGTAGCTAGGGATTAGGAAATATACAATGACTTCTATGGCGTCACAGCTATTAACCTCTAGCTCCTAGCCACTAGCCGGATAGAAGCTAGTCGCTATGACACTTTGAATATCAGAAACTTCCTAATCCCCAATCCCTAGCTACTATATCTGCTACCATTTTCATATAGAACAACACATAGGTTATATGTAAAACTTATTCTTTCGTCTCAATCACAGCCACTACGGTTTGTTTTTCAATGGTATCCCCTGGATGGATCAAAACTTCTTTCACAACCCCATCTGCGCTGGCTCTGACGGCGGGGACCGCACCAACCAAAGAATCTACACTGGCAATCACGTCGCCCTCTTTGACAACTGCCCCAGGCTGCACCACGGTCAGCACCTTCCCCTGTAATACAGAAGATTGTTCCAAATCAGCAGCTTGTACTATCACTCCGCCAAAAGCCACCAAAACGGACAATAAAAACCATTTCATCTTTCTCATCATATGAATCACTCTCATTTCATAGAAATAGCCTCTCTCGTTTGTATTCCTTATTGTAACATTTTCCTAAGAAAAACGCACATAGTTATTTTGGCAATGCTATTAAGGTAAGCGAAACATAGAATGATTTCTTTTGCGTCCAAGTTTCTCAGGTTGCTCAAGGTTCTTAAGTTTCTCAGGTTCCTTGAATGAGATGATGACGCTACCATATATTGGCTCATACGAGAAACGTGAGCGACCTTAGAAACTTAAGAAGCCTAAGTAAGCTATAATCTCTAACAGAATCTTACCTGCTAACGCAAATTCTTGACTTAACAGCATTGGTTACTTTGATGTTAACAGTCAACTGTTTACTGTTAACCATATAGCACAAACATAATTTCAGAGGGTATGGTTTTGCATGGCTGATGCAATTTTAATAATTGGAGAGCAAAAAATTTCAAAGTTTTTGAAAAAAGATGTTGTGATTTTTGCCCCCTTCTGCAATGTTAATATATGGAGGGGGAAAAATCAAAACTTCTACCTAGGACGACTTGGTTATCTATATCCATTGAAATGAACTCTAGAGGCAATGAAAATAGATACCGAAACGTGATCAAGAAGTTTGACATCTTTTCTCTCCCGGTTGATGGTTTTGTTGTTAGGATAATTTTATCTGGGCCCTTTCTACAGGAAATACTTGCTAGCGGTATTTCAAGTAAAAGGTATCCACTGATAAAGTTACGCTAGCCCCTAACAACAAGCAACCATCAACAAACAACCAGCTTGACCCACAAGACAAAAACACGGACTTTCCGTTATATTTCCCATAGATGGCTGACTTTGACGACCAGTTTGGAGCGCCCTTGGGCAGAGAGAAACAGACACTGCTATTACCTTAAGGATTTGCGTCAATAGGTATGATTCCGCTAGAAGTTATAGGTTACTCAAGTTTCATAAGTTGCTAAGGTCTCTCACGTTTCTCGAATGTGCTAGTATTCGCTAGCGTTATCATCTCATTCAAGGAACCTGAGAAACTTAAGAATCCTGAGCAACCTCTGAACCTTTGCCGCAAATGAAATTATCTGAGGTTTCGCTTATCTTAATAGCAAAAGTACCTGATTTCACCAATCTTCCCATCTGGCATGCGCCTTCGCCGTATTCATGGTGACCTCTCCCTGGCAATTCCACACGGATTTCTATCCGTGTTTTTGTCGTGCGTTGGGAAAGTTAGCGGTTGGCAGTAGACAGTTAACTGCTAACTGCTAGCCAAGCAAAAAAGGATTACAAAAGCAATATGTTATGCCTTTGTAATCCTCTTTGTTGTTAGTTGTTAGTTGTTGGTTGTTGGTTGTTAGACTTCAAACAACTAACAGTCAACATCCATCCTGCTTCTTGCCATTAAAAACGCATATTTGACTAGGCACTATTATACAAATCGAATTTGCAACTGCTTTCCTAATCCATGAGCAATTTTACTTAATGTGGTTATAGATGGTAAAGCCTGCCCTTTTTCAATACGACTGATATTGGATTGTCTAATTCCTGTACGTTCTGCCAATTCAGATTGTGTCAGATGTTGTTCATTCCGTGCTTTCAATACCATCATCATCAATTGATATTCCAATTCACTGGCATCCCATTCTTTTTTGAATGCAGGATCTTTCATTTGTTCCTTCAAATATACATCAAAATCATCCATCATGCTAACCTCCTTATCTTATTATCACTCACCAAATCGTTTCATATAGTCACTACGTATCTTTTTTGCTCTTTCAATTTCACGAGAGGGTGTTTTTTGTGTTTTCTTAATAAATCCATGTGTCAAAATAGCTTGATTCCCAATCATAAAGAAATACATCACTCGACTAATATTTGTTCCTACTTGTGCCCGCAACTCAAAGATACCATCACCTAAATGCTCTGACAATGGCATTCTGAGAGAAATCCCTAATTCTTGAAGTGCCATAATTGAACGAAGCATTTTGGTTCGCATCTTAGGATCCAATTCATTTAAAAACTCTTTAACCAGATTTTTTCCCATTGGATCTTCATAAAATGTAATCTTCATAATAATATTCCTTTCTTGATATATTATATATCAAGAAAGGAATATCCACAAGATATTAACCAAGCTAATAACTACCAACTAGACAAAAAAAGGATTACGCAAGAAGCTCCTATCTTCTTTCGTAATCCTTTTTATTGTCAGTTGTAGCTGTTGGTTATTTCGATCCAAACAACCAGCAACTAACAACATGCAACAATGATTTACATCGCATCGTAAATATCTGCTACGGCATCGTATTCTTCATCGGTGGGTGGCACGTATTCGGCTTCGCCATTTTCATCGGTATCGATGCGAGCCAGAATGATGTCCGGTTCTTCTGTATCCGCATCGGATTCTGGAATGGAAACCAATACAGCAAATTCTTTGCCAGCGAATGGAATGACCACGTCCTGTGCATAATCTTTTTCTTCGCCATCAGGACCGGTAATGGTGATAACAATCGGTTCTTCTTTCTTTTCCGTCATTTACTTATCCTCTATTTTTAAATGCAAGGTGCTGCAGGTATCCTTCGAGAATCACCACAGCAGCCATTTTATCAATGACTTTTTTGCGTTTCTTGCGACTTACATCAGCGGCAATGAGTTGTTTCTGGGCCATCACGGTGGTGAGCCGTTCGTCCCAGAAATGCTGCGGAATGTCAGGAAAAGCTTCTGCCAGTTCTTTGGCAAATTCTTCCGTCTTTTCCGCTCTCATCCCTTTGGTTCCGTTCATATTGAGGGGCATGCCCAATACGAATTCTTCCACTTGGTATTCTTTTGTCAATTGACGAAGTCGTTCAAAATCTTTTTCCCTTGTGGTATGGCGGATGGTTTCTACGCCTTGGGCAGTCCAGCCAAAGAGATCGCTCACAGCGACCCCAATGGTTTGGGACCCCACATCGAGACTCATAATTCTCATATTACAGTCCTTTATGTTTGACATAGAAACGAACCAGTTCTTCCACCAATTCATCTCGTTCCATGCCAGAAATTAATTTACGTGCATCGTGACGGCTGGTAATATATGTCGGTTCTCCTGAAACCAGGTAACCTACCAGCTGCACTGTGGGGTTATGCCCTGCTTCTTTCAAAGCGGCATAGACTTCCTGCAGAATCATAGCAGCTTCTCTATTTTCCCCTTCATCTGCTTTGGTATTGAACAACATCGTTTCATCAGAAACTGACATATATATCCCTCCTCAAAAGCATGCTAACGAATGTTTAACATGACACGTTTACATTCATCTATACAATTAGGAATTAGGAGTGAGGAATGAGGAATGGTGGTACGGCGCACAAAATTTAGAAGCGCCGTAATTTTTATATAAATATGCAAACATATTTCTTATTATAAAAAGTAGGGTATTGGGGCGCTATATGAATTGTGCGCCCCTTCCACCACTACGCACTCCGCACTACTCACTACGCACTCTTCAGTGAAAGCGAATAACTAGCTAATAATTAGTCCAGCATTTCTGCAATGGCTTTAACGCCTTCCGCAATGGCTTCGTCCAGTTTGGTAACGTCTTTACCGCCGGCCTGGGCTACGGCTGGTTTGCCGCCGCCGCCACCGCCGCAAATCTTTGCGGCTTTGGAAATGATCTTGCCCATATGAACGCCTGCTTTGACAGCTTCCGGCGCAGCCATGCCGACCAGGTTCACTTTATCACCGGACACGGTGCCCAGGATGAAAGCGCCACCGGAAAGTTTGGCTTTCACTACGTCTGCAGCTTTACGGAGTTCATCCATATTTCCTGCATGAACCACAGCACCAAAGAACGGTACGCCTTTCTTTTCCTGTACGTCTTTCATCAGGTTGCCCAGTTCATCTTTGGTCTGCTGCTGTTTGAGCTGTTCCAGTTCATGCTGCAGTTCTTTTACGGTAACCAAGGTCTTTTCAATCTTTTCAGACAGCTGTTCCGGCTTGCCTTTCAGAAGCTGTGCCGCTTCGGCCAGAAGAGTTCTATCTTTCTTCATCAAATCGTAAGAAGCTTTACCAGTGACAGCTTCGATACGACGGATACCGGAACCGATACCACCTTCGCTGATAATACGGAAGGAACCGATTTCGCCAGTATTTCCTACATGGCTGCCGCCGCAAAGTTCTTTACTGAATCCTGGAATGGATACAACTCGAACGATATCGCCGTATTTTTCACCAAACAGAGCCATAGCGCCAGATTTCTTTGCTTCTTCGATAGGCATTTCCTGGATGGAAACAGGGGTAGCTTTGATGATTTCATCGTTAACAATCTGTTCTACAGCGGCGAGCTGTTTCTGGGACAGCGGTTCCGGCCAGGTAAAGTCGAAACGGAGTCTATCTGGGAGAACCAGAGAACCTGCCTGGTTGACCTGATCGCCAAGAACCTGACGAAGAGCAGCCTGGAGCATATGGGTGCCTGTATGGTTTCTAGCCAAATCTTCTCTGCGAACGCGATCAACAGTCACCTTGACGGTTTCGCCTTCATGGATGATGCCTTCAGAAACGGTGCCGATGACATATACGGTGCCGTCTGGCAGTTTCTTTGTATCTTCTACCTGGATGGTACCTTCTTCGCCGACAATCAGCCCGGAGTCACCAATCTGTCCGCCCCCTTCTGCATGGAATGGGTTGTTGGCAAGAACCACAGTGACTTCTGTGCCATCAGCGGCAGAAACGATTTCTCTCCCCTCTTTGCCGAGAAGAAGCAGTTTGGTTTCCCCGTCTACGTCTTCGGTGGTCAGCTGGGAAGCATCCAGTTTGGTGGTATCTGGAGTAGCAACTTTGGCAGATACTTTCGCACGAGCGGCTCTGGCTCTTTCTTTCTGTTCTGCCATAGCAGCTTCAAAGCCCTTCTGGTCAATGGTGAGGCCCTGTTCCTTAGCGATTTCATCGGTCAGTTCCCATGGGAAGCCGTAAGTATCATACAGTTTGAATACCTGGTCACCAGAAAGAACAGTGCTCTGTTTCTTCTTGGTGTCTTCCAGCATTTCAGAAAGCAAGTCGGTGCCTGCATTCAGTGTAGCATGGAAACGGTCTTCTTCGACGCCAGCAACTTTCTTAATGAAAGCCTGTTTGTCTACCAATTCCGGGTAAGCTGGTTTCATCATGTTGATAACCACATCGATCATCTGGCCCATGAATGCATCCTGGATGCCCAGCAGTTTTCCGAAGCGAACCGCACGACGCAGTACACGACGGAGTACATAGCCGCGGCCTTCATTGGAAGGAAGAATGCCATCGGCAATCATATTGGTGATAGCGCGGGCATGGTCGGAAATAACCTTCAGTGCTACATCGCCCTGGGCACTCTGTCCATAGGATACGCCGGAAAGTTTGGACGCTTCTTCAATAATCGGGAAGAACAGGTCCGTTTCAAAGTTATTTTTCTTGTGCTGCAGTACAGCGGAAAGACGTTCCAAACCAGCACCGGTATCAATGTTTTTCTTAGCCAGTGGCAGGTAGCTGCCATCTTTCTGGCGGTCAAACTGGGAGAATACCAGATTCCAGATTTCCAGGAAACGGTCACCGTCTCCGCCCATCTGGTTTTCTGGGTCTGTACCAAATTCTTCGCCCTGGTCAAAGAAAATTTCAGAGTCCGGGCCGCATGGGCCTTCGCCAATTTCCCAGAAGTTATCTTTCAGCGGATAAATATGGCTTTCCGGGAGACCAATCATCTTGTGCCAGTAGTCATGGGCTTCGTTGTCATCTGGATAAATGGTGACATACAAACGAGACTGGTCCAATTTAATCACTTCAGTCAGGAATTCCCAAGCCCAAGTGATGGCTTCTTTCTTGAAATAATCGCCAAAGGAGAAGTTACCCAGCATTTCAAAGAAAGTATGGTGACGAGCGGTATGACCTACGTTTTCAATATCGCCGGTACGGATACATTTCTGGCTGGTGGTAACTCTGTGTTTCGGTGGTTCTACCTTGCCTGTGAAATATGGCTTCAGTGGTGCCATACCTGCACCAATCAGAAGCAGACTGGGGTCATCCTTTGGAATCAAGGAAAAACTCTTCAGTCTCAAATGGTCTTTTTGATTTTCAAAAAAAGACAAATATGCTTCGCGAATATCATTACCTTTCATGATATGCCCCCTTATACTAAGTTGTTTCTTCATTATATATGACTTAACCGCTCTGTGCAAACTTTTTGTTATCAGATTCTACGTGCAGATGAAATAATTCTGCTTTTCGTCGGTGAAATACAGTGAGGAGTGCGGAGTGAGGAGTGAGGAGTGAGGAGTGAGGAGTGGTGGCCGGCGAGCACATCGAATTACTCTTATATGAAACATAATCATTTATCTCAGAGTCCGTTTCTATAAGCTCGCCGTTTTTATAAGATACTCAAACTTCCCACCCTTAAAGTAACGATTTTCCCCGG
>SAMEA104315425__coassemble_922_pt1 | contig 18782 bp, 12 predicted proteins | sample SAMEA104315425__metabat2_low_PE_033 | metagenome-assembled genome bin SAMEA104315425 (sample SAMEA104315425) | gut metagenome | biome: Monkey gut; feature: monkey-associated habitat; material: faeces | place: China | collected 2013
TCCCCCCTGCCCCCTTCCAAAGGAAGAGGGTAAACGCTAGTGCAAATTCCGCCACAGTCACCGTTCCCAAATATGCAACCGATAGGCCCCCAGCAGGTTGCCTTCTGGCGTAACCGCCGGTACTTCAATGCCTGCGACAGACAAGCCATCGTCAGAAATCGAAATAGCTTGCACTGGGCCGGCTGTATGATATTCATTCAAAAGGCTACCATCAGTGAGGCTCACTACGGCGGCGCCGTGGGCTTTATAGTTGTGATTTCTCACATTTCTTCCTAAGGCCAAAGCTGCCACAGAGGGCGCGAAGTCTATTTCTTCTATTTCAGTGGGTGCCTGGTAACGGAAACGGTAATGACCTTCCAAATCGAACAAATAGAGACTATTGCCAGAGGGATGCATCACCGGCGCCGGGAGCTGCCAGTTTTCACGATTGAATGTATTGATGGTGCCAAAGACCACCCCTTCGGGGCGAATCATCGCATCCCGGCCAGCAGCATTGTAATAACTTTCTCCCACTTTCATGATTTTGGAAATTTCCCTTGTCCAAATCATATGTCCATCTTTATCCATCAAGAATCCACGCCCATCGCTGGCCATGGCCGTCAGATACTCTCCATCTTCCGAAAAAGAGAGGCCATTGCGGATGGTGGTGGTGCCAAACGACGGTGCTGGTGGAATCGCTTTTTCTGCCACCAGTTCGCCAGTGGTATCATCCAGAATATAGATATTTTTATTGAATGTAATGCCTTCCGTTTTGGACCTATCGTAATTGGCAGTCGCAAAGGCATAGCGATTGGTCTTTTCCCCAAGAGCTCCGCAATTCACCCAGGCATCCATATTTCCTTCCTTAGGATACCGCCAGTTTTCGTTCCCGTTTTTATCAAAGGAAATAATCCGGCTCACATAGCCTCGCTGGCCGTCAGCCATGATGGTAAAACGATAAAATACCGCATAGGCATTGCCTTGGGAATCTGTAGAAATATGGATCGCTGTAGGTTCCGACTGGATATTGGCTTCATAACCGATGAGAGAATCCCCCTGAAAGGTCCACAACACATTGCCATTTTTCACATCCATGGCATAGAGAGTTCCTTGGGGACTTTTCTCCCCTGCATAGACCACTTTTTCATCTTGGCTGACTGCGATACCGCGAATGAGACCAGTCCCTACGGAATGGGACCACAATTCTTCTCCATTTTTGTCAAAATGAATCAATTCCCCATTGGCCGTACCCACCAGCCATCCCCCATCGGATTTCACATACAGCACTTCGCCGCCGTCAAATCCCATGCGGTCATAGTTCCGTCCTGCCATGTCTCCCAGAGAAATCACATGGGCGGCTCCCGATTCCGTATGGTTCCAAAGCTGCCACGGCGTTTTACTCCCAGTGAGCCAAAGCAACGCCAGCCAAGTCAAGCCGAAACAGACAAAAATGGCTATGGTCTTACAACGTTTCATAAAACCTCCTCTTGTATGAGTGCGTAATGCGTAGCGCGTAATGGTAGATGGGGCACACAACTTAAGAAGTGCCCCATACCCCTTTTTTATTTTGTACTCTGCGGCGCTATATAATTTGATGCGCCGCCACCTTCATTACGCACTACGCACTTCGCATTACGCACTATTCACCACTTTCTCTTACAAATATAACTTCGTCCAGTCATAAATCACGCGAAGGGCACCGAAGTAAAATCCTTCTTTAGAGAGCAAGTACAAAATCTTGCTCATGCCGCAGCCCACTGTAAAGAGAAGAAAGCAAAAACATACCACTTTTTCTTTCCGTTCCCAAGGATGGGCTTCTTTTCCTTTGGCCAGAAACAGACCGCGACTGATGACAGACAAAGCCAAGGTCGAAGAACGGCGGAGGCACCTTACCAAGAGAGGTTTAATCATATGAGGAATATGGGTCAGCACTTGATGTCGCCCTTTTTCGCTGCCACTACGGAGTTGCAACGCCACCATGACTTCTCCTGCTTCTGCCGCCAAGACAGGAAAGAAGCGAATGGCGGTAACCAACATAAAGGCTGCTTGAGGCGACAGATGCCACGCGGTAAGCCCTTTCAAAAGGCTTCGTGGATCACTGGTCCAGCAAACCAAAAGTCCTAAGGTAATCATAGACACCGTGCGCATCCCCTGAATGGCCCCGTAAATGATTCCTTCTCGATAGATATAGAGACCATTGGTCAAAGCCCCCAATACAGGAAAGCCTGGTGAAATAAGAGTCACCAGCGGTGTCCGTGGATTTTGTGCAAAGAAAAGGGCCTGGCTAGCAATAGAGCCCCACAATCCCAACAGGATGAAAATCGCCAGTACCCGCCATTTATAAAGCGGCGTTTTTCCAAGGAGATGAAGCACCAATGTGCCTGTAAAGAGGATAAATAAAGTCCTGGAATTATCCACAATGATCATCATCATGGCATATAAAAAGAGAAAAGACAATTTCGTCCGTCCATCCAAACGATGCAGGAAGGAACTACCATCGCCGCCTTCCCACAACTGCCTATAGGACATGGGCCATCACCTCCTTCATAGATACACAAGGTTCGATTCCTAGCTTTTCTGACAAGGTAAGCATCGGTGGAATCGAAAGGCCGCTTTCCAGCAGCAATTTTTTATTGCTGAAAATCTCATGGGCGCTGCCATGAGCGATGAGCTGTCCTTCTTTTAAAAGCAAAATCTGGTCTGCCAGTTCTGTGGCCAATTCAATATCATGGGTACAGAAGAAAACCGTTCTACCTTCTGAAGCAGCATATAGCAAAAGTTCTTTGATTTCTTTTAAACTTTTCTGGTCCTGTCCAGTAGTCGGTTCATCCAAAAGGAGCAAATCGTTATCCTTCCGGGCCAGCATAGCACCGAAAACCACCCGCAGTCTTTGCCCTTTTGAAAGTGCCAAGGGAAAATCACGTCGATAATGACGAAGATGGAGTTTGGTCAAAAGCTGGTCCAGTTCTTCTTCCGTGAGGCTCGGATTGTTCCATGACAATTCTTCTTCCACCGAATCGGTGAGCAGCATCAGATCCGCTTCCTGCCGCATATAGCCAATGTGATGACGTTGTTTTTGTGCCGGCTTTCCGAAAAGAAGAATCTCTCCCGAAGAAGGAGCATCCAGGCCAGACAGCAAATTCATCAAAGTGGATTTCCCTGCCCCGTTGAATCCCATAAGCGCATTGATGGTACCCTTATGGATTTGGAAATTGACCCCATGGAGGGTTTCCTTCTCTGCCCCCTCATAGCGGTAGTGCAAATTTTTTCCTTCCAGAATGACCGGTGCCTGTGAAATACTTTCTTTTCGTTCCACATGGACCGCCAGGGGAAGCGCTGCTTGTTGTATTTCCCGTGCCACTTCATTGACATGGCCGGAAATTTTTGGCAAGTGGAGCAGTCGAGACAATTTCACTGCCTGTGGTTCCCGAAGGCCATAGGCTTCCGTATCCCCCAGGGCATTCCATGCTTCTTCGGTTTTTCCATCATACACAAATTGTCCTTCATACATACAGCAGATTCGAGGGAAATAGCGAGCCAATTCATTGACCCGGTGTTCCACCACCAAGATGGTCATATGGTCTTCCCGATTCAAAGAAACAAGAAGTTCCAGGAAATCTTTCACCCCTTGTGGATTCATCTGGCTTACCGGTTCGTCTAAGATCAATAATTTTGGATGAGTCACCAAAATGGATGCCAACGCCAACCGCTGCCGCTGCCCGCCAGACAACGCATGGATGCTTCGTTCCTCAAAACCAGAAAGACCGGTTTTCTCCAACGCCCGCTTCACTTCTGCCGCAATGATGGCCGGTTCTTCGCCTCGATTTTCCAAAGCAAATCCCACTTCATCAGCCACAGTCATCGCAAACAGCTGATCATCTGGTGTCTGGTACACTGTCCCCACCAGTAGTCCAATATCTTCTGGCGACATGGCCCGAAGATTCTTTCCCTGTAGTAGAATTTCTCCCGACAGATAGCCTTCCTCTTCATCTAACAGTCCCGTAATGGACTTAATGAGCGTCGATTTCCCGCTGCCGGAACGGCCGGCAATGAGGACCATTTCCCCTTCTTGAATAGATAAATTCACATGCCGGAGGGTATCTTTCTTCCGCGATAGATACCGGCAGCACAAATCTTTAATTTCCAGCATCATGATCCCATCACCTGCTTTAACCGACTTCCGATTTTGTATCCCATCCAGCTGCCAATGGTACTATAGAGGAGCCCATTCATCAGCATATATAATCCGATAAACCAATCCGCATAGTACAAGCGATAGAAAAACATGAGCTGCTCCATATTGATAAACGTAATCCCTGCATCGCAGCAGCCAATGAGGAAAGAAATCCCCATGGCATAGGTGGTAGAAATATCCTTTTTGCGATAAAAACCAACCGCCCACAGTGCCACCTCGATGATGACCACCGACACGGCGCAAATTAGAATGCCCGCCGGTGTCACACGGCCAAAAAGCACCGCTGACAAAAGCCAGCGCATGAGGAAAAAGAGGGCCGCCACGCCAGGCTGTCGAAATAGAATCAAAAGAGCCATTAAGAGCAAGTATTGCACCACTCCAGAAAGAAGACCTGTCACCAATCCGGAGAAAGGTCCCAAAATGACATGAAGGAAATCCCCCAAAAGGGTCACCGGTACCACCACGCCACCAAAAGCGAGGGCTGCAAAGAGAGACACCGTGATATCCCCTTTCGCCCCGATGCGAAGAATGCATTTCTTCAATGCCCCAATGGAGCAAGCCACTGCCAAAAGACAGGCCAGTGCCAATCCCAAAGTGAAAAGTCCCACGCTCCGTTTCTTCACCACGTGCATAGGAATTTCCGTGGTTTTTTCCGATTCTCCATCCTGCAAGGTGAGCCGCAAACTGTACTCTCCTTCATTGATAGAAAAAGGATCCACATAAAGAGGCACCACCGCCATCTGCATTTTGCTTCCTTGTAAAGACAGGGTCGCTTCTGTAGCCCGGCTCTCCCGATCTACATGGCCTGCCTCATCGGGCGCTGCCAAAAGACCCGGTCTCATTTCACCGGTCTCCTTATCAATCAGTTCCATCCGGCAATGAATGGTTCTGGTATCTTTCTTCGGATTTCGCATATCTACCAACACGTACGTATTGGGCTTTGCCAGTAAGCTATCCCAATCCACACCATGTCCACCGGTCAAGCGATTCTTCATATTTTCCAGCGTCACATCAGGCACCACCAGAGTTTCCTTCTCCTGCCGCGGATCCCGCTGGCCCGATTCATCCACCGGCACCGTCACCGCTTGGATGTACCACGAATCGGCAGGTTTCTTTTCCGTTTCTTTTGGAGCGTCTTCCGGTGCTCCCACAACAAAAGAAATCACCTTTTCCTGATGCCCTTCGGAACTATCTAAGGAAATAGGAATATCATAGGTCCCCTGCGATGCTGCCTCAGGACAAACCACAGGAATGGCAGTAAATTGTTCCCCATACTGGGCCGGAAGTGTCCAATGGATTTCTACCCGATTGCCATCGACTTGCCAATCCTCCCCGGCTAACGCACGAAATCCCTCTGGCAGCGTCACCGTCACCGTGGTCTCTTCCGTATCAGTCTGATTGAAATTCTGCACACTTACATAAAGCAACTGGGTACTTCCCGGGTGGGCTTCCTCTGCCTTGTCGGTCGCACTATAAGGAAAAGTAGCCGAAAGCAACGCCTCCCCCTGGCAAGTAGAAGGATAGACGCAAGTAAAAAAGATACTGAGTAAAAACAGCAAACGAAGAAACATAGGCCATCTCTTTTCATCATTTTCTCATATAATTCAATAATCTCATAATGAATTATACAAAAAAAGAAGCCGTTTCTCAAGGAAAGACTTCTTGTAAAGAGTGACTCGTGACTGGTGACTAGGGACTGGTGATGGGGAAATAGTTAGGAGTTAGGAATGAGGAGTGAGGAGTGGTGGCGGCGAGCCCTCGCATTGCTCTTATACCGATAGGTATCAAGTATCACAATTCCTTTTTATATAGCTCGCCGATTTTTAGGAAACAGATGGAGTCCTGTTTCACGCGATACGATACGTATAAAGGTTATTTATGTTTATGCGAGAACAGTATTCCCATAACCTTATATAACCCTTTATAACCTTTTGAATAGCTTTATTTCTGATATGTTAGAAATGCGGAATCAGTAGAATAATAACCTTTTTATATTTTGCGGCGCTTTATAAGTTGTGCGCCGCCGCCACCACTCCTCACTCCTCATTCCTAACTCCTAACTATTTCTCATTGCGCATGGTACACTCAAAACAATAGCGAAAAAATCGAAAAATAAAAAAGAGCCTGTCAAATACAGACTCTTTTGCTTGTAAGATTAACCTTCAACAGTCTTGCTTACAACCTGTTTGCCTTTATAGAAACCGCATACTGGGCATACATGATGAGGTTTTTTCAGTGCATGGCACTGTGGGCATTCCACAAGACCCGGAACAGTCAGTTTCCAATTTGCACGTCTCTTATCACGACGGGATCTAGAACTTTTTGTCTTCGGAACCGGCATTTCTAGCACCTCCTTACCTATCGGCCGTTATGCCGTTATAGTCATTTCACTGCATAGCAGCGCTCTAATGAACTTAGAGAAAATTATCAACTTCAATATTGTACAAGCTATCGGGATTTTTGTCAAGGAGTTTTTAGAAAGGTGGCCCGAAATACATCATATGGTGGCAACCCATTGGAATAAAGGGTATGGTTCTGCCACTTTCTTTATTTCAACAAATAAATCATGCCGCTTATCAAAAGGTTATAAAGGGTTATACAAGGTTATTAGATTTTCGATAGTGTCATAACCTTTTCACTTTGGATTGCTGTACATTGTTAAGAAAATAAATCGTCCCATTATAACCTGCCCGAAGAGCTAACCTTTACTACTCACTCTGCTCTTCGCTTTTCACTGCCAATCCCTGAATCACCATCTGTTTCTCATCTTTCCTCATATGGAAAAACTGGTACACATTATGAGCAGCCCGTTTATTCATCCCCGGCACTTGGGCCAGTTCTTCTTCGGTAGCTTTTTTCATTTCATCCAAAGAGCGGAAGGCGTGCCAAAGGGCATTGCGGCGATTGGGGCCGATGCCTTCGATGTGATCCAGCACGGATTCGGTATTTCTTTTGTTGGTCCATTTTCGATGGTAGGTAATAACGAATCGATGCGCCTCGTCTCGGATGAATTGGAGTAGCTGCAAAGCCGGTTCGTGATGGTCTAATACAATAGGTTCTTCACTGCCCTCTACATAAATTTCTTCGATTCGCTTGGCCAAACCAATGACGGGGGTATCACAACCGGCAGCACGAATCACCGGAAGGGCTGCGTGGAGCTGTCCCAAACCGCCATCGAGAACTATCAGGTCCGGCGTGGGCCAATCGGGATGATTGCCGTAGCGACGGCTCATCACTTCCGCCATGGATTTGAAATCATCGGCGTGTCCCTGGGTGGTTTGCAGTTTGAACTTGCGATATTCCTTCTTGGCCGGGCGACCGTGTTCAAAAACAGCCATGGAGCCGGTGGTTTCTGCCCCCTGGTTATGGGAAATATCGAAACACTCCATTCGTTCTGGAAGCCTGGGTAGGTGCAGCAATTCTTTCAGTTTCTTCACCGCCCCCTGCTCTCTGGCGTCCTGGTATTCCCATTGCAATTTCTTGTCTGACAGATACTTCCCTGCATTGGCCATGGCCATATCTTTCAATCGCCGTTTGAAACCTCGCTCCGGCACGATCAGTTTCACATCGCTGCCGCGAAGCTGGGTCAGCCAGGAAGATAACAGTTCATCCTCTTCTGACAAAAGGGGCAGAATGATTTCCTTCGGCACAGAGGTTGTATTTTCCCCATAGAAATCTTTCAAAAAAGCAGAAATAATTTCCTCATCGGTTTCAGAGGCACTTTCGGGGATACTGAAATTTTCCTTTCCCACCATGCGGCCATAGCGAATGTAAAACACTTCCAGACCGGCGTGGCTTCCGTCTCTGGCAAGACCCACCACATCGAAATCCCCTTCATTGGACACGATATGCTGCCGCTGCTGCACGCTTTCTATGGCACGAATCTGGTCTCGATACTTGGCAGCCGCCTCAAATTCCATGGATTCCGAAGCATCCATCATTTTCTGCTGCAGTTCTTTCACCAAGCCGGTACTTTTTCCTTCAAATAAGTCACATACAGTTTTTACGTCTCTATCATAATCTGCTTTGGAAATATGACCAAAGCAGGGAGCACTGCACAGGTGCAAATGGTACTGCAAACAAGGGCGAGCCACTTTCATGGAACGACAAGTTCGAATAGGATAATACCGACGCAAAAGGCTCAACGTCTGCCGCAAACTGGTCACATCGGTGAAAGGGCCAAAATACTTAGCTCCGTCATCACGACGAATATTTCGAGTCACAAAAATACGGGGCCACTCTTCTTTGACAGTGAGTTTCACATAGGGATAGGACTTGTCGTCTCTAAGGGAAATATTGTACTTCGGGTGGATTTCCTTAATCAGGTTGCACTCCAAAATCAGTGCTTCCATCTCCGTGGCGGTCATGGTGATATCCAAATCTTCCGCATGGCGAATCATGGCAGCCACCTTCGGTGACCGATTCTTATCCTCCCGTACATAGGAACGAACCCGATTCTTCAGATTCTTCGCCTTTCCTACATAAATGATTCGTCCATCTTTATCTTTCCATCGATATACGCCAGGAGAATCCGGAAGAGCCTCCACTTTGGCGCGTATCTTCTCATTTACCGGTATCATAAAGTATCATTTCATTCCTTTATTCGAAAAATGCGTAGTGAGGAGTGCGTAGTGCGTAGTGAAGGAAGGGGCGCACAATTCATAAAGCGCCTTTTTTATCAATGCTGCTGAGTTAAGAGAAATATGGGATGATTTCTTTTGAAACAAAGTTTCTCAGGTTGCTCAGGATTCTTAAGTTTCTCAGGTTCCTCGAATGAGATGATAACGCTAGTGTTTATTAGCACATTCGAGAAACGTGAGCGACCTTAGCAACTTGAGAAACCTGAGTAACTCATAATGAAATCATACCTACTAACACCAATTCCTTAACTGAATAGCATTGCCCTTCTGTTCACTAACATCGGCGAGCATACAGAAATGCCCTCGGTGCTACATGCGGTAATCCACATAAAAGCAATTCGATGCGCTCGCCGGCCACCATTACGCACTACACACTTCGCATTACGCACTCAAACCACTAATCGTTCTTTTTCATCAGTTCCCTAGTCCGCTGGATCACCGGCCCCAGGTACTGCCCGGTGTAGGAACGTTTCACTTGGCAAATTTCTTCTGGCGTGCCGGTAGCGACCACTTCGCCGCCTTTGTCGCCCCCTTCGGGGCCCAGGTCGATGATGTAATCGGCGGTCTTGATGACGTCCAAGTTGTGTTCGATTACCACCACTGTATTTCCCTGGTCTACCAATTTTTCCAGTACAATCAACAGTTTTCGGATATCTTCGCTATGCAGTCCTGTGGTGGGTTCATCCAAGATATACAGAGTATCTCCGGTGCCGCGGCGCATCAGTTCGGTGGCCAGTTTCACACGCTGGGCTTCGCCGCCGGACATAGTGGTGGCCGGCTGTCCCAGATGGATATAACCCAATCCCACTTCCTGCAAAGTGGTCAGTTTCCGAAGAATCTTATCGTGATTTTCAAAGAATGGCACCGCTTCGTCTACGGTCATGTTCAGCACGTCGGAAATATTTTTTCCTTTGTACCGCACTTCCAAGGTTTCCCGGTTGTAGCGAGCCCCATGGCACACTTCGCAAGGGACATACACATCAGAAAGAAATTGCATTTCTATCTTAATGATACCGTCTCCATGACAAGCCTCGCAGCGGCCGCCTTTCACATTAAAGCTGAACCGTCCTGGTTTATAGCCTCGCATTTTTGCTTCTGCGGTCTGACTGAACAGTTCGCGAATGTCATTGAAAATGCCCGTGTAGGTGGCTGGATTGGACCGCGGGGTGCGGCCAATAGGCTGCTGGTCAATGTCGATGATTTTATCCACATATTCAGCCCCTTCCATGGCATCGTACTGCCCAGTCGCATAGGATGTGTGATTCTTGATATTGGACAATCCCTGGAAAAGAATCTGATTGATGAGCGTACTTTTCCCAGAGCCCGATTCGCCGGTGACCACTGTAAAGGCTCCCAGTGGTATGGATACATTGATGTGCTTTAGATTGTGTTCCGCAGCACCTTTGATGGTGAGAAATAGACCGTTTCCTTTTCTTCGTTCTGCTGGAAGAGGAATGTATTTCTCTCCTCTTAAATATTGACCAGTAATGGAATCCTTTACCTTTTTCACATCCTCCGGTGTGCCTTGAGCCACCACGTAACCTCCATTTTCGCCGGCGCCCGGTCCAATATCCACCACCCAATCAGCGGTGCGAATGGTGTCTTCGTCATGCTCCACAACGATTAATGTATTTCCTAAATCGCGCATGCCTTTCAACGTTGCCAGGAGCTTATCATTGTCCCTCTGATGAAGCCCAATAGAAGGTTCGTCCAAAATATAAAGCACTCCCACCAAACCGGAACCGATCTGGGTCGCCAGGCGGATACGCTGGGCTTCCCCGCCGGACAAAGTGGATGCCCCGCGGGACAGTGTCAAATAGTCCAGTCCCACATTGACTAAGAACGACAGACGGCTCTTTACTTCTCGAAGAATCTGGTCCGCAATGATGGCTTCTTTTTCGGACAGTTCCACAGTGTCCAAGAAAGAAAGCAAATCCACCACGGGCATAGCCGACAGCTCTGCGATATTTTTATTTCCTACCCGGAAGGCTAAACTTTCCGGACGAAGACGCGCCCCATGACACACAGGACATGGCTTTTCAATCAGATAGTTGGACAAAGTTTCTTTCATCTTCTCCGTCCAGGCTTCTTCATAACGCCGCTTTGTCACCGGCACAAGCCCCTCGAAAACGCGCTGGTAGGTTTTGGTTTCTCCGTCCATGTTGGTATACTGGAACGTCAAAAGTTCTTTACCGCCATGTTCCAATTCCTGCTGGGCTTCCTTTGGCAAATCGTCATAGCAGGCATCCATGGACAGGTCATAGGATTTCAAAAAAGCATCCAGTTGTTTGTAAAGCCAACTGTCCTTGTTATAGGGAAATGGTTTGATAGCCCCTAAGCGGAAGGACAACGTGTGGTCCGGCAGAATCCGTTTGAAATCTGCTTCCAGCGACGAACCAAGCCCCATACAAGCCGGGCAGGCCCCAAAAGGCGCATTGAAAGAGAAAATACGCGGTTCTGGTTTTGGCAAAGAAATACCACAATCGGGGCAGGCGAAATGGGTACTGAAAATCATATCTTCCCCACCAATAACAGCGCCTACCATCATGCCATCCCCCAGTTTGAGCGACGCTTCCACCGAATCGGTCAATCGCTTGATGATGCCTTCTTTGATGATGATACGATCCACCACCACTTCGATAGTGTGCTTTTTATTCTTTTCCAGCTCAATGTCGTCAGAAAGAGGCAATACAGTCCCATCTACGCGGACGCGGACATAACCTTCCTTCCGAAGTTCTTCCAATAGTTTCTTCTGGGTTCCCTTTTTAGCCACTGCTACCGGACCCAGCAGCATGAGCTTCGTCCGTTCCGGAAGTGCCATCAATACATCGACAATTTGGTCTACAGTCTGCCGCTTGATGGGCTTTCCGCACTTCGGACAATAGGCCCGACTGGCGTGGGCATAGAGCATACGCAGGTAGTCATGAATCTCCGTCACCGTCCCCACTGTAGAGCGCGGGTTATGACTGGTGGACTTTTGGTCGATGGAAATAGCCGGTGAGAGCCCAGAAATCTTATCCACATCGGGCTTATTCATCTGTCCCAGAAACTGCCGGGCATAGGCAGAAAGAGACTCTACATACTTCCGCTGCCCTTCCGCATAAATGGTATCGAAAGCCAGAGACGACTTTCCGGAGCCGGATAATCCGGTAAATACAATGAGTTTATTGCGAGGCAACGTCAGATCGATATCCTTCAGATTGTTCTGACGCGCTCCTTGTATGATAATTCCTTTTTCCATGGTTGTTTGTTATTCCTTTTTATATTTTTGGGTGGCTGGTGACTCGTGACTAGTAATAAGGTTTTAAGGGTTCTAAAGGTACTGAAGGTTCTAAGGGCCTCGAATGAGATGGTACCGCTAGCATCTATCGGCTCATTCGAGAACCTTGAGAACCGTCAGAACCTTTAGTACCCTTAGAACCTTTGACACGAAAGGAATCACCGCATATTTTTCTTAACATCGCAGCATTTCCCTAATTCCTAAGGCCTAGCCACTAATCCCTAATCACCAAAACCCTATACCTTTTTCTTAAACTGCCGATACACGCGTTTCTTCACCGCTGCCTGTCGTTTCAGTGCTTCATCGGCCCTTGAACCGTAGCGGTCGGTCCAGAGTTGGCGAAGTTTTCCCAGTTGGTCACGCCAACGGGCAGCTTCTTCAAATTCCAATTCTTTAGCGGCCCGTTTCATATTCTTTTCCGCGTCTTTCATTTGCTGATAAATCACTTCATCGGACAAGTCTTCCTTGCCTGCCTTTTCTCCATAGGTGGCTGGTTTTTCTTCTATTTTCGTCAAATCAATCAAATCTTTGACCCGCTTCTGCACGGTGTGAGGTATGATGTGGTGTTCCTTATTATAGGCCTCCTGGATGGACCGGCGGCGATTGGTTTCATCGATGGCATATTTCATGGATTTCGTCACCCGGTCGGCGTACATGATGACGTGACCATGTTCATTTCGTGCCGCACGACCAATGACCTGAATCATAGATGTTTCAGAGCGAAGGAAGCCTTCCTTGTCCGCATCAAGAATGGCCACCAAGGAGACTTCTGGCATATCCAGCCCTTCACGAAGCAGGTTGATACCCACCAGCACATCAAAGACGCCAGCCCGCAGATCACGGATAATTTCTGCACGTTCGATGGTGGCTACGTCAGAATGAAGATACCGCACCTTTACCCCTGCTTCGGTCAGGAAGTCCGTCAAATCTTCTGCCATTTTCTTCGTCAGAGTCGTAATCAATACTCGTTCATGCAAATCTTCTCTTTTATGGATTTCTCCCAAAAGGTCATCCATCTGTCCTTCAATGGGCCGCACTTCGATGCTGGGGTCCAAAAGTCCCGTAGGGCGGATAATTTGCTCTGCCAGGTTGGTCTGAACGCCCATTTCATAAGGCCCCGGCGTGGCCGACACATATATAATCTGGTTGATTCGTTCCGTAAATTCATCAAACGTAAGGGGCCGATTATCCAAGGCCGAGGGCAAGCGGAATCCATAATCCACCAAAGTCCGCTTGCGCGACTGGTCCCCATTGTACATGGCCCGCAGCTGAGGAATCGTCACGTGAGATTCATCAATCATGATGAGGAAATCGTCAGGGAAATAATCCAGCAGCGTAAATGGTGGTTCCCCCGGTGCTCGATTGGACATGTGGCGAGAATAATTTTCGATGCCAGAGCAATAGCCCACTTCCCGCATCATTTCCAAATCATAGTTGGTTCGCTGCTCCAATCGTTGGGCTTCCAACAGCTTATCCTGGTCACGAAGTTCCTTCAGCCGCCCCTGCAGTTCCATTTCAATAGACCCCATGGCCTGCTTCAATTTATCCGAACTGGTCACATAATGGGATGCTGGGAAAATACCGATATGATTTCGTTCTGCCACGGTTTCCCCAGTGAGTACATCAAATTCGGTGAGTGAATCAATTTCATCACCAAACATTTCAATCCGCACAGCCACATTATTTTCAGAAGCAGGAAATACATCAATGGTATCGCCTCTGACTCGGAAAGTGTCTCTGGTGAAATTCATATCATTGCGCATGTATTGCATATTCACCAATTTTTCCAGAATCTTATCCCGCTCGATTTCTTCTCCGGGCCGCAAAGACAGCCCCATGGTGCTGTAATCCTCTGGGTCGCCCAAACCATAAATGCAAGACACGGAAGCCACGATAATCACATCCCGCCGTTCAAACAACGCCATAGTGGCGGAATGACGAAGCCGGTCGATTTCCTCATTGCGGGACGAATCCTTCTCGATGTACGTATCGGTCTGCGGCACATAGGATTCCGGCTGGTAATAATCGTAGTAAGATACGAAATAATACACCGCGTTGTCAGGGAAGAAATCCTTAAATTCACTGGCCGTCTGGGCTGCCAGCGTTTTGTTCGGGGAAATAATAAGAGTCGGCCGCTGTACTTCCTCGATGACCTTTGCCATAGTAAAAGTCTTCCCCGTTCCAGTGGCCCCCAAAAGTACCTGGGCCCACTGGCCTTCATTGAGCCCCTGCACCAAAGATTCCACCGCTTTCGGCTGGTCCCCTTTGGGCTGGAAAGGGGCCTTCAAAGTAAATGGCGTGGCGGGCTCTATATATTCTCTTTTAATTCGGCTGCGATCCATGAGGTTCTCCTTTTTTATGACAGGCTGCACAGGACGGTCAAGTTTCTTAGGTTTAACGATGCAATCCATCAAACTATGTTCCTGTACCACCTTAGATTATCGATTTTTATCTATATTATAGTATATCATAAACGAGCAATAGGGGAACTGGTGACTCGTGACTCGTGGCTGGTAGCTAGGGATTAAGAAATAAGGTTATCGCGGTAGCGACGTTAGCAGCTTGTCTCCCCCCCGGTGGTAATGTCATTGAGTTAAGAATTTGCGTTAGTAGATATGATTCCGCTAGTAGTAACAGGTTGCTCAAGTTTCTAATGGTTCTCAGGTTGCTCAGGTTCTCCGAATGTGCCCATAGACGCTAGTGTCATTAGCTCATTCGAGAAACGTGAGAGACTTCAGTATCCTGAGAAACCTGAGTAACCTTTGCATCAGTAGAAATCATCGCATATCTCGCTTAACTTAACAGCATGGTCCCCGGTGGATAATGCTTTCAAATTAAGGTGTGCGGTATAAAAGAACATCGTCATTTCGACCGATGGGATTCGTGCTTTCTGATACGATTAGGTAGTTTGGGACTATGTTAGACAAAAGTGGAGAAATCTTGTGACAATAGCGAGATTATCGAGAGAGCCACAAGATTTCTCCACTTTTGTCCAACATAGTCGCTTGAAACTTTTGTGACACGTAGCACAAATCCCATCGGTCGAAATGACGATACAGATAATACCACTTTCTCAAATGTACTAATAAACACCAGCGCTATCATCTCATTTGAGGAACCTGAGAAACTTGAGAACCCTGAGCAACCTGAGAAACCTTGTCTTAACCCCTATTTCACTTACCACAAATTCTATAACTTCTTATGACCCTATTGTACCATGTTTTTCTGTCCATCATGGGTGGTTCACGCAGTAAAGTAGTGGGATCGGGAAGGAATATTTTTCCGTTTGTCTGATTTTCCTTTTATTACATGTCATTCAACAAAAATGTTGAATTTCCCTTGTATTTAGCTATCTCCAATATTATAGATATTTTTGATATGTTCTTATAGAAATGTTTTTTGTGTGAACAAGTTAGTATATTTATAAGTCTTTTCTTATAAATAATCATATTCACGATATGTGAATAACTTTTTTACTTGACCACTCGATAATCCTCATTCCACGGACGTTTTTGATATGCATGGTTAACAATAACATTGCGTTTTTGCAATATTTCATATCATTTTTGTATACTACATCTAACAAGACTTTTAGCATGTTTATTCATAAATCACCGGAAGTGCCCCCTTTTCTACGATTTGATTTTAATGCGTTTCTCCTTGTAAGTGTGGTATGATATAGGCATGAAATCTGATGCACCTGCGTGTACACCATTTTCTAAGCCTCTAATCTGGTCAAGAGATCTCAGACGCGTAAAAGACCACATAAGATGGAGGACTGATGAAAGGGCAGATCTGGCAGGACGATCAGAGGCCATCGGGCACTGAAACAGAAATGTTGACCCGTTTCAAAATCGGTGCTTTGGGTCAATACTTGCAAATCCAATATCCGGAATTTCTTGGTTCTGCTGCCTCCCTGCTGAATGAGCGCGTGGCGTTCTGACGACAGCAAAGACGTGGTACTTTTGTACACTGCACGGCACCTGCGCCGTATTCAGGGTGCGCCCTCATAGGTATAGGCAGTGGAACTTGTCCCGGATTTTTATTATGCCATTTTTTAGTGGTGACTCGTGACTGGTGACTAGGAAAAATACATGCCCAGTCACCAGTCCACCAGTCACCATGGCAATCCCCTTTTCTTACCAGTGATGCATCCATGATGTATCCATTCAAAATATAGGAGGCCATTATGGCTACGGAAAAAACATTAGAACTGACATTCAACATGGAAGGAAATGGTACTATGACCGTTTCCATTCCCAATCCCCCAGAAGAACTGTCTCTGGAAACAGTGAAAGAAAAAGCCGCCAAAATGATTCCTGTCCTGGTATCCAACTCCGGCGCTGCTGCCCTTTCCCTCAAAAAAGCCAAAGTCGTAGAAACCAAGGCCACTGATCTGGTCTAATTCTGGTGACTGGTGACTAGTAGCTAGAGAAATCTTGAGTTCTAGCGAAGATATCACTAGCGCCTCATCTCCCCCGTCGGGGGAGAATACAAGAGGGGGCAGCTCTAGTGATATACTTCGCTATGAACATAACAAGCGTACGCGGTGTTATCCGCTCCTGGCGCTGTACCTCTCCTTAGTTACCAATCACCATGACAATCCATTTTATTTCTACAGGCGCATCCCCTGTGCGTCATTCATATAAAGGAGGCCATTACAATGGCTACGGAAAAAACTCTCAAAGGTATCAAACTTCAGGTTCGTGTCGAAAATGGAAGCACCTCTTCCGGTACGACCAAACTCAAAAATCTGAATTTCAATAAAATCAAACTCACTGCCACCGACGATCAGCTCTACGAAGCCGGCAAGGCCATCTCCGAATTGCAGACACTGCCCCTTTCGGACATCCGCACCGTGGCAACCAATGAACTAACGGAAAATGGTTAACGGTTAGCAGTTGATGGTTGACGGTTGACGGTTAGCAGTTAGCAGTTGACGGTTGACCGCACGCAAAAAGCACATCTCTCGTTATAGAGATATGTGCTTTTTTATTGACTGCTATTATGGTTAGGATTTACGTTAGTAGGTGTGATTCCGCTAGTAGTGACAGGTTGCTCAAGTTTCTAAGGGTTCTCAGGTTGCTCAGGTTCCCCGAATGTGCCCATCATTAGCTCATTCGAGAAACCTCAGTATCCTGAGAAACCTGAGTAACCTTTGCATCAGCAGAACTCACTCCTACTAACGCCAATCCTCAAGGTCACATATAAAACATTATCACCGCAATAAACCGTAGAGCACGTCCACCACATCTTGGGCGCTATCCGGATGGACAATCCCACACGCTTCGGCCATTTTCTGTCGAAGCGCCGGGTCTCTTAGAATCCGCCGGACTGTATCAGCCAATTCGCCCCGTTTCACCCATTCCGCGCAGCCTTGGTTCTTCATATGCATTGCATTGGCCCGTTCCTGTCCTGGCAATGTATTTACCAATACCATAGGAATGTGCATCACCATGGCTTCTGTGCAGGTGAGCGCCCCCGGTTTTGTCACCAGGATTTCGCTTCTTGCCATAATATCTGCCACTTTGTTGGTGTAGCTATGCAGTTCCACCGGGTGGTGCATTTTTTCTGCCATGGCGGCCACTTTTTCATACAGGCTAATATTTTTCCCTGTAATAACAATGAATTTGGAAATATCCTCCACTTCATCGAGGCGGGAAATATTGTCCACCACATTACCTAGTCCCAAGCCGCCGCCCATAACGAGCACCGTGCCCTTTTCCATAGGCGGATGGGACAATTCTTTTTCATAGAAAGCTTTCCGGACTGGAATACCCGTCACATGGATTCTGTCTGGTGCAATACCGTAAGTTTCCATCAGGTTTTTCAAATCCGGCGTAGCCACGCAAAAGGCATCCAGGTATTTATCAATCCACAGCTGGTGAATATCAAAATCGGTAATGACCCCCATCATGGGAATCTCCGTATTTCCTTCTTCTTTCAAAAGGTCCGCAGCGCCCGCCGGAAAAGGATGGGTGAAAATCATAGCGTCGGGCTTCAAGGTGCGAATCAGATTTTTCATCCGTTTTTTAAAAGACAGATTGAGCATTTTCTGGGACATCTGCCCAAAGCGGCTGCTCTGGGAATCGCTATAGAGGTGGTCGTACATGGAAGGAAATACATCAATCATCTTGAGGTACGTATCTTTGATGATATGATCCATAGAAAAGAGATTGCTGGACACGAAATCAAGGACGCTCACAGAATCCCCTGGATGGGTCCGCTGCATTGCTTCCGCAATCGCCCTGGCAGCCTGACTGTGTCCGGTGCCTATGCTTGCTGTCAATATGATAAACTTACGAGCTGGCTCTGCCATTCCATGTCTCCCTTTTTAAAATACGTGTAAACGTTGCGATGAAAATTTATTTGGTGACTAGTGACTGGTGACTGGTCACAAATAGTATCCGTTGTATTCCCGTCTGTCTTTTCACCGATTGATTATAACATAGTCAAGAACAATAAAAAAGGGAAAGTAACTAGGGATTCGCAGCTAGGGATTAGGAAAAAGTGTCTCTGGCGGTCACCGTCATTTCGACCGACGGGATTTGTGCTTGTTGACTAAACAGTGTAATCCAGTGCTATGTTGGATAAAAGTGGAGAAATCTCAAAGCAGTAGCGGTAAAGGGAATGGCTGAGTTCTCCCATAACGGTTCTATTCATCTGGAAAGCCCCTTCCTCAGGAAGG
>SAMEA104315425__coassemble_929_pt1 | contig 18575 bp, 16 predicted proteins | sample SAMEA104315425__metabat2_low_PE_033 | metagenome-assembled genome bin SAMEA104315425 (sample SAMEA104315425) | gut metagenome | biome: Monkey gut; feature: monkey-associated habitat; material: faeces | place: China | collected 2013
TGCATTTTCCCCCTCTATCTATAAAAACGGAAATTTGACGAAAAAAACGAACATTCCATTCATTAGAATTTGATTATTTTGATTTTGTTGTTGGTTGTTGGTTGATAGTTGTTGGTTTACGATCCGAGTTCGTATAGTACAATTCGTACAAATACAAAACCTAATTGGTTTAAGGTTTAGGGTTTAAGGACTAGCATATAAACCTTAAACCCCAAACCATTGCCTCTTTCATCTCAGCAAGTTGTCACCAGAAGTACTCGGCAGGTAAACCAACCATCAACCAACAACATTTCCCACCATAACAAAAAGAGACTCCATGACTTGTATCACAGAATCTCTTTCTAGGGAAACACTGATTTAATCATGGTTTGAAATTATTCTTGAATTTTTATTCAAAGCAAGGAAAGAAAATCCGCGAATAGCGAGCTATTTAAGGATTTTCTTGACGATGCTTTGGATAAAAATTCATATAATTTCAAACTCTTTGATTAAATCAGCGTTTCCCTAGCCAATCTATTATTTCCCCAAAGCTTGCAACGCTTTCACTGCCCACTGGGAATTGATCACCACTTCGCCACCGGTGAGATGGTTCAAGTTGTCCCCCAAGTTCCGTTTCACCCGTTCATACATAGGACGTTCAAAAGCGTAGGCGGCTACTACATTTCCTTTTTCACTGAATCGGAAATAGTGATTTCCATCGCTCCCTCTATCAAAGAGTACCGTGTCCACCGAAAGTTCTGGTTTATGCTGGTGAAGAGATACGAAGGCCAGTGCTTTCAATATTTCTATGATGCGATCATCCAGACCATCATCAAGAATCATCAGTTTTTCCAGTACATCCGCCCGAGACGTCACCACCCGGCGGGTCCAGGCAGAAATTTTATCCCAATCCACCATGGGGTCGTGGCCAGTCATCATGGCATAGCCTTTTTTGTAATCTTCTTCATTGGCTGCGTAGTACATGAGGAAATTCTTTTCTCTTTCTTTGTAGAGAAAGGAATAGTCATAATGGGTTTCCCATCCGCAATGGGGGCATTTCCCCAGGAAGGCATCCCCGGTTCTAACCTTTTCCGCCCACATCACATCGTCTTTGGTATCGATGGCAGGATAGGTGGTAAATGCAAATGTGCCGTGGCACTGGGGACATTGAATTGATAAGTTTGCCATAATATTGTTCCTTTGCCTTGCAATACTTTAAAGTTAGGAGTTAGGAATTAGGAGTGAAGGAAGGGGCCCACAATTCATATAGGGCCCCAATACCCCTTTTATATAAAATAGGCAGTTAACCGTTAGCAGTAGGCAGTTGCTGCGTACTGCCTAATGCTAACTGGCTATAAACATCGGCGAGCATATAAAAGGGACTCGGTGCTTTATGAAATACTATCGTATAAGAGCAATACAACGGCTCGCCGGCCTTCACTCCTCATTCCTCACTCCTCACTATTATATGCCTCACTTTTATTTAAATGTCAGTATTTCATCTATCGTCTTCCGTTCCGCTGCCGCCGGAATGACTGCCGGATAGCCCATGGCGATGAGGCAAGCCACATCGTATTCTTCTGGCAGGGATAGGATTTGTTTCACTTTCTTTTCATCGTACCGGCCCATGATGAGGGTTCCCAGTTTCATAGCCCGGGCAGCCAGGCAGAAATGGGCCGCTGCCACGCCGGCATCGAAGGATTGCCAATGGGATCCTTTTTCCGTGGATGGACTGCCGTCTGGTTCATAGCCAGAAATTCCTTTGACTACGCAAAGTACAATCAGTGCCGGTGCGTCATCGATGTATTCCTGGTTCCAAGGAAATCCGCCGGTACATTCCATAGCCAGACGGTGTTTAATTTCTTTGTCCATGACCGCCACATAGCGCACTGGCTGCCCATTTTCCCAGCTCGACGCCATCTGCGCCATAGAAACCACATTCTCTACCTGGCTTTTCTTCAGCGGTGTATCCATATATTCCCGAATGCTTCGACGGGAAATCAAACATTTCACTGCATCCAATGGTATGCCTCCTTTCGAGTTAGTAGCTGGTGACTCGTGACTGGTGACTAGGGAATTCATTTACACGTCATCATTTACCAGCTCCTCATTCATAGCAAATATTTCTAATCTTTATTCTATCACAAATAGGCATGGTTGTTGGTTGCTTGTTGTTAGTTGTTTGGTTTACGTACCGAGTTCTTTGTTGACAACTTGCCTAGACGAAAGAGGCATTGGTTTAGGGTTTAAGGTTTGAATGATAAACCCTAAACCTTAAACCAATGAGGATTTATTTTTTGTACAAAATGTGCTATACGAACCCGGAGCATAAACCAACAACCAACAACAAAAGAAAAATCCCTACAAGCCACTACTGACTCATAGGGATTCATGTTACTGTCAACTGTCTACTGCAAACCGCTAACCATTACTGAATTCTTTCCAAAATAGCATCGGTCATGCCTTTGCCATTGACTTTCTTCATGCCTTCTTTGTAAATATCGCCGGTGCGGTATCCATCGTCCAAGGCTTTGTTGACAGCGGCTTCGATAGCATCAGCCGCTTTGTCTTCGTTCAAGGAGTAACGGAGAAGCATAGCTGCAGAAAGGATGGTAGCGATCGGGTTCGCAATGCCTTTTCCTGCGATATCCGGTGCAGAGCCGTGAATTGGTTCATAGAGGCTGGTCTGGTCGCCGATGGAGGCAGATGGGAGCATGCCGATAGAACCAGAGAGAACAGCGGCTTCATCGGAGAGGATATCCCCGAAGAGGTTGCCAGTCACTACCACGTCGAAGAAAGATGGATGGATAGCAAACTGCTGGGCGCAGTTATCCACATACATGTGGTCCAGTTTCACATCGCTATAGTCTTCGTCATGAATTTTGATGACCGTCCGTCTCCACAGACGGGAAGTAGCCAGTACGTTAGATTTATCTACGCTGGTTACATGACCGTGGCGTTTTCTAGCTGCTTCCATAGCAAAACGGGTGATACGGTCTACTTCCGGTACGGAGTAGTTTTCCAAATCCCAAGCCCGTTCTGCGCCGTTATGGATTTCAGATTCGCAGCGGTCGCCGAAGTAAATGCCGCCTACCAGTTCACGAACGATCATAATGTCTGTGCCTTTGGCAATTTCCGGTTTCAGGGGAGAATATTCAATCATGGAATCCTGAATCTTCACGGGACGGAGGTTGACATACAGTCCCAGTGCTTTACGCAGTCCCAGGATGGCCTTTTCTGGACGAAGTGCTGGTTCCAGATGGTCCCACTGGTCACCGCCTACGGCACCAAAGAGAATGGCATCGGCTTTTTTGCAGGCATCGATGGTATCCTGCGGAAGCGGTTCCCCTACTTTATCATAGGCAGCACCGCCAGCATCTTTCCATTCATAGGTGAGGCCAATATGGTAAATAGAATCAACTTTTTTCAGAACTTCCACAGCAGCATCGGTGATTTCTCCCCCGATACCATCGCCAGGAATGACAACGATATGTTTACTCATATGGTATTTACTCCTTTGATATACTTTAGTCTTTTACATGGTCTATGCCGATAATGAGCAATGAGTAAGTAGTAATGAGTAATTGTAGTGCGGCACACAATTCATAAAGTGCCGCATAATTACATATAATTTCTTAATCTACGGCGCTATATAATTTGAGGCGCCGTACCTAAATTACTCATTACTCATCGCTCATTACTCATTCTTATTTCTTACTTTTTACGTAGTTAATCAGTCCGCCTGCTTTAGCAATGTCCTGGATGAATCCCGGAAGCGGCGGGGCCTGGAAGGTATCTCCTGTGGTGATGTTTTCGATTTTCCCTGTATTGAGGTCAATCTTCAGCTGATCCCCTGCATGGATTTTTTCTACATCATCGCCAATTTCCAGAAGCGGCAGGCCTACGTTGATGCCATTTCTATAGAAAATACGAGCAAAGGAAGCGGCAATAACCACCGGTACACCGCTGGCTTTGATAGCTACTGGTGCATGTTCACGGGAAGAACCGCAACCAAAGTTTTTGCCCCCTACCATGATGTCGCCGGCTTTGACTTCTTCTGCGAAGGTGGGGTCGATATCCACCATGCAATGTTTCGCCAATTCCTTCGGGTCGAAGGTGTTCAGATATCTAGCGGGGATAATTACGTCTGTATCGATGTTGTCGCCGTAGCGCCAAACTTTTCCTTCTAATACTGCCATCTTATTTGACCTCCTTCGGTACGGCGATGCGTCCCAGAATAGCACTGGCTGCAGCTACCTGCGGGCCAGCCAGGTAAATTTCAGAATCGGTGGGGCCCATGCGGCCGATGAAGTTTCTATTGGTGGTAGAAACGCATTTTTCTCCTGCTGCCAGGATACCCATGTAACCGCCCAGGCAAGGGCCGCAAGTCGGGGTGGACACAGCACAGCCAGCATTGATGAATGTATCAATGTAGCCAGCATGCATAGCCTGGAGATAAATGGTCGGTGTTGCTGGAATGACAATGCAGCGAACCTGCGGATGTACTTTGTGTCCTTCAAAAATACGAGCCGCAATAGCCAGGTCTTCCAGACGACCATTGGTGCAAGAACCGATAACGACCTGGTCGATTTTGATTTCTCCAAAGGTGCCTACTTCTTTGGTATTTTCCGGCAGATGAGGGAAAGAAACGACCGGTTTCATTTTGGACAGGTCGATGGTGACTTCTCTCGCATAATGAGCATCTGCATCGGCTTCTACGATATCCATCGGGCCTTTGAATCGGCCTTCGATATAGGTCTTTGTCTTTTCATCCACTGGGAAAATACCATTCTTGGCGCCTGCTTCGATCGCCATGTTTGCAATGGTGAAACGGTCAGTCATGGACAGAGAATGTACGCCGTCGCCGGTGAATTCCAGAGACTGGTACAGAGCGCCATCGACGCCAATCATACCAATCAGAGTCAGAATCACATCTTTCCCGGTGATGTCTTCCGCTTTATTTCCTACCAGATTGACTTTGATAGCATCCGGTACTTTGAACCAAGCTTCCCCTGTTGCCATAGCAACGCCCAGATCCGTAGAACCTACACCAGTGGAGAAACCACCCAGTGCACCGTAAGTGCAAGTATGGGAATCGGCACCAATGGTGACCATGCCAGGACCTACCAAGCCTTTTTCTGGTAAAAGAGCATGTTCGATGCCTACGCGGCCCTGTTCAAAATAATTGACAATCCCATTTTCTCTAGCAAAATCACGAACGATTTTGGCCAACCCAGCGGACTTGATATCCTTGGCCGGCTGGAAATGGTCCGGAACAAGAACAATCTTATTCTTATCAAAAACCGGACAGCCTACTCTTTTAAATTCTGCAATGGAAGGCGGCGCAGTGATATCATTCGCCATGACCAAATCCAGTTTGCAGTTAATCAGATCCCCTGCTTTCACAGAATCGACACCGGCGTGTTTTGCCAGAATCTTCTGTGTCATTGTCATACCCATACTACTTACCTCCTATGTATCTCTTTTGCATTTCCCAATAAAAAAATCCTTCGTCTCTAAGAGACGAAGGATTCGCGGTACCACTCTCATTCATATTTCTAAGAAATATACACTCTGTCTGCTAACGGTCAGTATCCGGCGAGACCTACTACATTCAGCCCGCAACTCCAGGACGAGTTCGACGATACGTTTCTGCCATTTCCCACCATCCAATGGCTCTCTATAAGAAATCGCTATCCCTACTATTTCCTATCACTGTATTTGAATATAGAAATACTGTAGCACAACGGCCTAGAAAATGCAAATACATTTTGTTCAAAAGGTTATTATTCTGCCTTAAAACATAGTTTTACATCCCGAATGTGCCGCTAGCAACAAGGTTATAAAAGGTTATGAGATAACGTCAATTTCATAACCTTTTATAACCCTTATAACCTCGAGACAAGCCGTATCATAATATGTAAGTAAAGATGTAACTGCTCAATAATAACCTTCTATCCAAACGGTATTCTCTCCCGACGACACACTTCGTCTATTTGCAATCAATTGCTTTCAATAGTGCTTTCGCCAACTGATCCGCACAGGATGTTTCTTTTCCCCGGCAGGTATTTCCAAGAAGAATATCTGCTGCTTCCTTGGCATCTTTGCCTTCCAACAGTTTCCCGATGGCTTTCAGATTCCCTGGGCATCCCCCTACAAAAGCCAGGTCATGGATTTTCCCATCTTCCAAAGCAAAAGTAATCTTTCTAGCGCAAACGCCTTCCGGTGTAAATTCGTAAGTCTGCATAATGTACTCCTTTCATAAAACCGATACACTCTCATTGCATTATAGCATAAATTAAAAGGTTATTGTTCGACTACTTCCGCACTTCTTACATGTCAAAAAAACGGATCATCACAGGGTTATAAAAGGTTATAAAGGGTTATGACACTTTCAAAGATACATAACCTTCTATAACCTTTTTAACCTTGTGCCAATCCAACACAGCTCCAAATGTATCCGGCGTGAAATTAACGAATAATAACCTTTCCTCATGAGGTACTTCTGGCGTTGTTTCTCTATCCGTCACATCTCGCTATTTCCCATAAATTCCTCCAAGTAATGGCGATACAGGTGCATGAGGCCATAGAGGTACTGCTGCTTTTTGACGGCGGTCTCATTGTCAAACCAGTTTTTCATCAGTTTTCCTCCCGCCAGCACGCTGCCGAAGGGAACGAAGAGGGCCACGCAAAGAAGACCCACCATTTGCCACGGTGGCATTCCTTTTGGTTTCTCCACCAAGGTTTCCACAGGGCAGCAGTTTTTCAATTCTGCCAAGAAACGCTGGTATTCCGCCTTCCGCCGGAGCATTCGTGTATTGACCAAAAGACAACCATGATTGCCTTCCCACCCATAGCGGACGCCGTACTTTTCAAACCGAGGAATAATCTGTTCTGCCACTTCTTCCATAAGTTGGATAGGACCAAGAAATAGAACTTTCACATCTCCCAAAGCCTCTTTCTGCACCATCCACTGTTCTTCACTGAGAACAATGATGGGCATAGGCTCTTTCCCCGTCTCCGACTGCAATCTACAGATTTCCTGCCATACCTGATTGGCAAACGCCGTATCCGTCTTTCGAGATACGATATACAATGTATTCCGATCTTCCATGGCAGTACCTCCTTACGTATAATGTCATTAAGTTAAGGATTTGCATTAGTAGGTATGATTCCGCTAGCAGTGACAGGTTTCTCAAGTTTCTAAGGGTTCTTAAGTTGCTCAGGTTCTCCGAATGTGCTGATAGACGCTAGGGAAACACTGATTTAATCATGGTTTGAAATTATTCTTGGATTTTTATTCAAAGCGAGGAAAGAAAATCCGCGAATAGCGAGCTATTTAAGGATTTCCTTGACGATGCTTTGGATAAAAATTCATATAATTTCAAACTCTTTGATTAAATCAGCGTTTCCCTAGCATCATTAACTCATTCGAGAGACGTGAGAAACCTCAGTCTCCTGAGTAACCTTTACATCAGCAGAATCATCGCATATTTCGCTTAACTTAACAGCATTGCCTTTATATGTACAGATAATAATCTATTCTAAAAGTATCATATCACAAGAAGTACATAGGTGACTAGTGACTGGTAACTAAGGATTAGTAGCTAGGGATTAGGGACTAGGAAATACGACTCTATCCGTAGAGGCAGTAGCGTTTTATCTCCCCCGCCGGGGTAATGCTGTTAAGTTAAGAATTTGCGTTAGTAGGTATGATTCCGCTAGTAGTAACAAGTTGCTCAAGTTTCTAAGGGTTCTCAGGTTGCTCAGGTTCTCCGAATGTGCCCATAGACGCTAGCGTCATTAGCTCATTCGAGAAACGTGAGAAACCTCAGTATCCTGAGAAACCTGAGCAACCTTTGCATCAGCAGAAATCATTGCATATCTCGCTTAACTTAACAGCATTGCCCGCCGGGGGAGAACACAAGAGGGGGCTGCTCTAGCTATATACTTCGCTATGAACACATCAAGCGGACTCGGTGACATCCACTGTAGCGATAACGTAATTAGTGACGGATCAATAATTCATACGCTCGATATTGACAGAATATATGCAGTGAAATTTAGATATCCAAGTTCATAGAAATACGAGATATTGTGCACATTCCCGTGGACTCATTGTTGTTAGTTGTTTGTTGGCGGTCGTTTGGCCCCAACAACCACCAACCAGCAACTCGTAACAAAAAACAACAGAGTCAGGTTATTAGAGAATACACATCCCCCTTTATAACCTGACTCTGTTATTTTCTTGCAAGTGATACAGAAGCTAAACAGGAAATAATAACCTGCCCGAAGGGCTAACCTTACCGGACAATAGACACCTGCTGTATCTTGCTAATGACTCCCAATTATTTACTTTCAAAGAATGCCTTATACGCCAAGTAGGTTTCATAGGCATCAGCTTTGGAAAGCAGGTCATACGGTGCATGCATAGAAAGCATAGCGGTACCGCAGTCCACTACTTCAGCGCCCCAGTCAGCCATCATGAACGCAATGGTTCCGCCACCACCCTGGTCTACTTTGCCCAATTCGCCAATCTGCCAGCAAACGCCAGCTTCGTTGAAAATGGTGCGAATCTTCTGCAGGAATTCTGCATTGGCATCGTTGCTGCCTGCTTTACCACGAGCGCCGCCGTACTTGGTAAGGTTGATACCATAGCCCAGGAAGGACGCATTGTCTTTTTCAGATACTTCAGCAAACATGGGGTCCATGCAGGAGTTTACATCTGCAGAGAGCATTTCGCTGTTTTCCATGGTTTCATAGAAATCCAAGAGGGTATTCTGTCCCTGGAGAGCCAAGAGTTTCATCACAAATTTAACGAAATAAGAAGATTCCATACCCGTATTGCCATAGGAACCAATTTCTTCTTTATCAGTCAGAAGGGCTGCCTGGGTTTTCACACCCGGTTTAGCAGTCAGGATAGCTTCCAAGTTGGCATAGGAGCAAACTCGATCATCCTGTCCATAAGAAGCAATGAGGGAACGGTCGAAACCTACATCGCGGCTCTTGGTAGCCGGTACCAGTTCCAATTCAGCGGTGGCAAAGTCTTCTTCTTCGATGCCGTATTTTTCTTTCAGCATATTCATGAAGACTTCTTTCGGTTTCAGCTTATCTTCTGCATTGGTGCCAGCGATGGCCTGCAGCTGTTCGCCAGTGATACCTTCTGCCAAAGTTTTTTTCATCTGGTCCTGTGCCATATGAATCAACAAGTCAGACACGTAGAAAATCGGATCGTCTTCTTTGAGACCCACATTGATTTCTACCTTCTTGCCATCTTTGGTATAAATGACGCCAATCAGTGCCAGCGGAATGCAGGTCCACTGGTATTTCTTGATACCACCATAGTAATGGGTACGGAAATATACGATACCTTCCTGTTCATGGACTGGATTGGCTTTCAGGTCCAGACGCGGAGAATCGATGTGAGAGCCTACAATCTTGATGCCTTCATGGACCGGTTCTTCGCCGATAACAGCCAGAATGACAGACTTGCCTTTCTGGTTCCAGTATACTTTGTCCCCTGCTTTCAGAGAATCCATGGAATAGACCGGTTTGAATCCATGGGCTTCTGCCTGGCGAATGATTTCTTCCGTTGCCAGACGTTCTGTGCGAGCGGTATCCAAAAATGCTTTGTACCGTTCCCCGTAAGCCATCACTTCTTTCCGTTCCGCATCGTCCATACGCTGCCAAACAGACTTTGTTCTGCTATATGTTTCTTTCATACAAGAGCCTCCTATTAGAGAATCATTTTCACATACGATGATATTATTATATATCAATTGAAATAAAGTAGCTAGTAAATAGTGCGTAATGCAAAATGCGTAGTGCGTAATGAAGGAAGGGGCGCACAATTCATAAAGCGCCCCAATACCCCTTTTTATAAAGTCGGCAGTTAGCAGTAGGCAGTAGGCAGTAGGCAGAAACTGCAAACCGCCTACTGCTAACTATCTATAAAAATCGGCGAGCATATAGAAATGGACTTGGTGCTATAAGAAACCTATTTTCTAAGAGTAATTTGGTGCGCTCGCCGGCCACCACTACGCACTACTCGCTACGCATTACGCACTGCTTTTATTTTCCCGGAAATACCTTATCCAACAGATAGGTCAATCCCACAAAGAGTGCCATCACTACAAACACCATAGGATATGCGATCACCGTCAGCATAACCGCCGATTCTACACTTGTCATTTTATTTCTCCTTATATAACGGATAGCGAAAACTGCAATGATTTCTGCTGATATAAATGTGGCTCAGGTTGCTAAGGATTCTCAGGTTGCTAAGGTTTCTCGAATGAGCTGATGACGCTAGTGCCTATAGGCACATTCGAGAAACTTGAGCGACCTAAGAATCTTGAGTAACCTGTTACAACTAACTCAATCACAGCTACTGCCTCAAATGTTTAAACTATCACCTTACATCAACACAGGAATCAAAGCCAGCACCAAGCCGCCTGCTACGACAGAAGCGACCTGACCAGCTACGTTGACACCCATGGCATGCTGGATGATGTAATTGGTATTGTCTTCTTTCAGTGCCATTTTCGCAATGACGCGGCCGGACATAGGGAAGGCAGAAATACCGCAAGCCCCAATCATTGGATTGATTTTCTTCTTCAAGAACAGGTTGGCAATTTTAGCAAAGAGTACACCGCCTACGGTATCGAACACGAAAGCTACAGCCCCCAGAGCCAGAATTTTCAATACATCTAAAGTGAGAATATTTTCTGCGGTCATGGTTGCCCCTACAGTAATGCCCAGGAACAACGTAACCAGATTGGACAGTTCATTCTGTGCCGCGTCGGACAAAGAATCGCAAACACCAGAAACTTTCAGCATGTTACCAAACATGAGGGCCCCGATGAGCGGTACAGAAATCGGTGCCAAAATTCCTGCAAACAGAACCACCATAAATGGAAACAGGAACTTTGCTGTCCAGGACACTGGCTTTTCTTCATGGTAGGGCATGCGAATCCGTCGTTCCGCTTTTGTTGTCAAAAGTTTCACAATAGGCGGCTGAATGATCGGAACCAAAGACATATAACAGAAAGCGGTCACCGTCAAAGGAGCCAGCAAGTTGGTCGCAAATTTCTGGGCCACAAAAATGGTAGTCGGGCCATCAGCCGCGCCAATGATACCAATGGAAGCGGCTTCATTGAACGGAAATCCCACCATAGCTGCCAAGATGGTGGCTGCAAAAATGCCGAAATGGGCAGCTGCTGCAAAAAGCATCACATAAGGTGCTCGAATGAGTGGCGTAAAATCACACATCGCCCCGACAGCGATAAAAATCAACACAGGAAATAATTCATTGGCAATGCCTGCTTCATAGAGAACAGTCAGAAATCCCGGTTCGCCGCCTCCTGTAGGCATGACCGCAAAGTGACCTGGAATATTAGCCAAAATACAACCCACCCCCATAGGGAAGAGCAGCATCGGTTCATAGTCCTTCTTGACCCCCAGCCAAATCAAAATCCCACCGATGATAAACATAATCCAAACCGTAGGGTCCGACATGCCCATCACACCGGTAAAAAGTTCTTCTAATACTTTTTCCCAGTTATCCATATACTTCTCCTTTTTCAAAAAAATTCAATAATCAAGAATTAGACATTGCGTTTCTAACTCCTACTTTAAATATGTAATGGGTATTGGGGCACTTTCAAAATTTGTGCGCCCCTTCCTTCACTTCTCACTTCTAACTTCTCACTTCTAACTCGTTTCACCTGCCTTTATTTCTATGATTGAATAGGGTAACCAATTTCTATTATAAATAAAATAGACCTGACATTTATCCAATGCCAGGTCTATCATTTGTATTTCCTACCCCCGTGCCATACGCAGGAAATGTCTTATAGAGTTTACTTTAGAAATTATAACCGAAAATCGGCAAAATGACAAATATCAAAATTGCCCAAATGATCCCCGCTACAATAAAAATACCAGCGGTGATAGCAAAGCCTTCTTTGGAATTCGGTACGCCCAAAAGGCTGAAATTGCCAAGAGGACCACGACGAACCATGAAGCCATTGTTCTTTCTCTGCTTGAACCACTTCATTTTATTTTCTGCACCAATGCTATATGCCACCAGTACAGCTACAATAGAAGCCACCAGCCAGTAAATCAAAAAGCGAGCAGCACTGAAATCTTTCACATCGGATAAATCGATCAACTGCATACTATCCATATTTACACCATCCTCAATCAGGGAATTTTCATATGTATCTATTATAATGCACCACGCCTTTTTTAGCAAAGGGAATCTAACGGTTCTGGGACACCGCTTTCCATTGGAGTCACTTTCTCGCCTTCCACTGTGCAATGATCAGCCGCCATATAGAAAGGGGTATTGGGGCGCTTTATGAATTGTGCGCCCCTTCCACCACTTCTCACTTCTAACTTCTCACTTCTAACTGCATGAAAAAAGAACCCCGGTGACAAAAGTCACTGGAGTTCTTTTTTCATCAGCTAACGTCAGCAGATATTATTTACCGAACTGTGCCAGCATGGTACCAGCTGCTACTGCGGTACCGATAACACCTGCTACGTTTGGTCCCATAGCCTGCATCAGCAGGTAGTTGGATGGGTTATCTTTCAAACCTACAACCTGGGATACACGAGCTGCCATTGGTACTGCAGATACGCCTGCGGAACCAATCAGTGGGTTGATCTTGTTGCCAGAAGCAATTCTCATGATCTGACCAAATGCTACACCACCTGCGGTGCCTGCTGCGAATGCAATCAGGCCGAGAACGATGATTTCGATGGTCTGGATACGGAGGAATTTGTCGCCGGTCATGGTCAGGCCTGTGCCGGTTGCCAGGAAGATGGTAACGATGTTGCACAGTGCGTTCTGAGCAGTGTCGGACAGACGAGCGGTTACGCCGGATACTTCAAACAGGTTGCCGAGGCAGAGGCATCCCATCAGTGCTGCTACCGGTGGCAGAAGCAGGGATACAACGATGGATACTACGATTGGGAACATAACCTTTTCGAAGTGGGTTACAGGACGAAGGTTGGTCATGCGGATCTTACGCTGTGCTTTAGTGGTGCACAGTTTCATGATCGGTGGCTGAATCAGCGGAACCAGGGACATGTAGGAGTATGCTGCTACTGCGATAGCACCCAGAAGTTCTGGAGCCAGTTTAGAGGACAGGTAAATAGCGGTCGGGCCGTCAGCACCACCGATGATGCCGATTGCTGCTGCCTGAGGAGCAGTGAAGCCCAGGATCATAGCACCAGCCAGTGCTACGAATACGCCGATCTGAGCTGCTGCGCCCAGAAGCATGGTCTTCGGGTTAGCGATGAGCGGACCAAAGTCGGTCATAGCGCCTACGCCCATGAAAATCAGCGGCGGGAAAATTTCGTATTTAATACCAAAACCAATGGCCATCATAACACCCATTTCGTCTTCGAATCCGGTGTTCGGGAAGTTAGCCATAATATCGCCAAATGCGATTGGAAGCAGAAGCAGTGGTTCGTACTGCTTTGCAATTGCCAGGTAGAGCAGAATCAAGCCTACCAGAATCATTACCATGTTCTGCCATGTCAGAGCGGCAAAGCCGGAGTCTGTCCATACAGAAACAAGAGCTCTCATGAAGCCATCCATGTTTGTATCCTCCTAGATATATGGTTGTTGTATACAGTTTTCGGAAATTCTCAAGTTTTAAGGTTGCTCAGGTTGAAATAGAAGCACTTGAGAATATCTCAATTATTTCTTCTTGTTCTTGGTTGGATCCACAATGTGAATCAGCTGAATAACGCAAGCAAGGAAAATCAGAACTGCAAATACGATAACCATGTTTGTGATACAAATCGAAAGCGGGCCTGGAGTATCCATGTAAAAATCCACCTTTCTTTTTGTGGTATCAAATGATACCTTCGCGAAGCTGTCGCGGACAGTTTTTCTTACCAAAAGACAAGGACCCTCTTCCGGCACAAGCCGGAAGAGACCTTGAAACTACTTATCCTAATTGACTTGGTTCAAAGACAATCTTTGTACCATTAGAATGGCCAGAAGATTGGAACGATGATAACGCAAGCAATCCAGGAAATGAGGCACATCGGAACGCCTACTTTTACGTAGTCGTTGAAGGAGAAGTTGCCAGGGCCAAGAACCAGGGTGTTTGGCGGAGTAGCCATTGGAGTTGCGAATGCCATAGAAGCTGCAATACCAAGAGCCATCAGAACCGGTTTCGGATCGCATCCGATGGTCTGAGCAATGGAAATACCGATAGGTGCGAGCAGAGCTGCAGATGCGGTATTGGACATGAACTGAGTCAGTACGTTAGAAATCAGGAACAGTACAGCGGTCAGGACATATGGATTCGGGCTGGAACCCATCATACCTACAACGGTATCAGCAATCAGTTTGCCAGCGCCGGTTTTTTCCATAGCAGATGCAACGGAAAGCATACCAGCGAACAGGAAAATGGTTACCCAGTCGATACCAGCATAAGCTTCTTTTTCTTTCAGGCAGCCGGTGATAACGCAGAGGATAGCGCCGGTAACTGCTGCGGTGTGCAGCGGAACAGTCTTCAAGTTCAGAGCCATGCAGACAACAACGCCGATCAGAATCAGACCGGAAATCCACATCTTAGTTTTGCTCTTTGGAGCATCATCGCCAGAAGCACCAGCTTCTTCCTTAGCCGCTTTGATGGCATCTTCATCCATAGCACCGGAAGATTTATCTGGAATGAAATGACGACCAATGAACAGAGTATAAACCAAAATGATAATGGACAGCGGAACACCAATGTAAGCGAATTCAAAGAAGCCGAAGGACGGAAGTCCTGCTGCAGAAAGCGCACCAGTAACGATAACGTTTGGCGGAGTACCAATCATGGTGATGGTACCACCGACGTTAGCTGCGATAGCCAGTGGCATCAATTCCTTAGAAGCAGGAATGTTTGCTGCCTGGCAGATACCAATGATAACTGGCATCAAGCAAGCTACTGTACCAGTGTTAGAAGATACAGAGGACAGTACGATGGTAACAATCATGATAGCTGCCATCAACGGAATTTCGTTGGTACCAGCTTTCTTAACTACAGCTACACCGATAGCTTCAGCGAGGCCAGTTTTGAACATAGCGGCACCGATAACGAACATACCACCGAAGAGGACAACGGTGGAGTTGGAGAGACCTGCGTAAACAGCCTTGGATGGAAGTACGCCCAGAATCCCCAGTACAGTACATGCTGCCATAGCGGTAACAGCCAGCGGGATCAGTTCGGTAACGAACAGGAAAGCTGCTACTGCCAAAACACACAATGTGATAATGGCTGGATCCATAAAGATTCACCTTCCTTTTGATAATTCTTCAAAGTGGGCCTAGACGGTGCGACCAAGCGCTTGATGAAGAAAGTCTCCGGAAAATCTTAGGACTCATTATGTAATTGTTAAATAAGTATAATAGCTAAATTTCCGATGAATCCCGAAATATATCCGGAAAACGGAGTATCCCTCGGTCAACCTGCTATCCTCCTTTACCACAGTCTCCGGGCAAGAGACTCACATTCAATGGATTCTCATTTCGTGAGTCCATTGAGCACCTAAGTGTATTGTATACATAGTCAGCTATTTTTTCAAACTCCATAGCCTGTTATGTAATTGATAATCCATAGTATCTTTTACTATTTCATTCCATTGCTTTTACTAACGTTATATTTTATTTACTTTTCGATATTGAGAAATAGAAGCCTATTTCCATAGTCTGCTATCCCATTGTATAGTATGTATTTATATTGCACACTATCTATTGTTTTGCATAGCTATCTATTTTAAAAAAATCCATAGATGCTTATGATTTTCACCTATTTTTTCTTGCGATTATAAAATATACTATCCATTTTTAATTACATAGCTATCTATTTATTGAATCGTGTATTGATATTTATTTTCAATTATTTTGTTGCATTTCTTTTGCATTTTCTCCATAAAATACGTACTTTTTCTCTATCCTAATTGAAAATATAAAAAATTATTAGAAATACGATTTTTTCACAAATCCAATCATTTCCCACGTCATCTATGTATTATGAATTCTAGTTTGTTCCTATTTCATAACCGAGTTTTTATGATAAGCAGTGACTGGTAGCTAGGGGTTAGTAGCTAGGGATTAGGAATCTCGATATCGTTAGTGTCACAGCTACTAGCACCTAGCCTTTAGCTTCTAGCCGGCTATCAGCAAAGAGCTAAAGGCTAGGTGCTATGACGCTACAGAAATTACTTCATATTTCCTAATCCCTAGGGCCTAGCTACTAATCCCTCATTTCCAACTTCATAAAAAAAGACTGGCAACCCGTAACCGGCAAATGGGAATAATCCCAGTCACCAGTCACTAGTTACCAGTCAATTTTAAAACAACATTACATGCCGAATGGCCATACGATCGGGATGACAATCAGGCAAACAATGAGGGAAATGAAGCACATCGGAACGCCTACTTTTGCGTAGTCGTTGAAAGAGAATCCGCCAGGTCCGAGAACCAGGGTGTTTGGCGGAGTAGCCATTGGAGTTGCGAATGCGCAGGATGCTGCGATACCAAGAGCCATCAGAACCGGTTTCGGGTCTGCGCCGATGGACTGAGCGATAGAAATACCAATTGGAGCCAAGAGGGCTGCAGATGCAGTATTGGACATGAACTGGGTCAGTACGTTGGAAATCAAGAACAGTACTGCGGTCAGTACATATGGGTTCGGGTTGGTGCCCATCATGCTAACAACGGTGTCAGCAATCAGTTTGCCAGCGCCGGTCTTTTCCATAGCGGATGCAACGGAAAGCATACCAGCGAACAGGAAAATGGTTACCCAGTCGATACCAGCATAAGCTTCTTTTTCTTTCAGGCAGCCGGTTACTACGCAGAGGATAGCACCGGTAACTGCAGCGGTATGAAGCGGAACAGTCTTCAGGTCCAGAGCCATGCAAAGAACAACGCCGATCAAAATGAGGCCAGCAATCCACATTTTTACAACGCTCTTCGGCGCACCATCATCGGAAGCACCTGCTTCTTCTTTAGCTGCTTTGATGGCTTCTTCATCCATAGCGCCAGCAGATTTATCTGCTACGAAATGACGACCTACGAACAGAGTATATACCACCATGACAATAGACAGCGGAATACCAATCCAAGCAAATTCAAAGAATCCGAAAGTTGGGAGACCTGCGGTGGTCAGAGCGCCGGTAACGATAACGTTTGGTGGGGTACCAATCATGGTGATGGTACCGCCTACGTTAGCAGCGATTGCCAGTGGCATCAGCTGTTTGGAAGCAGACAGTTTGGCAACAGAGCAGATACCGATAATAACTGGCATCAGGCAAGCAACGGTACCAGTGTTGGAGGATACTGCGGAAAGAACGATGGTAACAACCATGATAGCTGCCATCAACGGAACTTCATTGGTGCCTGCTTTTTTAACTACAGTAACACCGATTGCTTCAGCGAGGCCAGTTTTGAACATAGCAGCGCCGATAACGAACATACCACCGAAAAGTACTACGGTGGAGTTGGAGAGGCCTGCATATACAGCCTTGGATGGGAGAACCCCCAAAATGCCCAGTGCGGTACATGCAGCCATAGCGGTTACTGCCAGCGGAATCAGTTCGGTAATGAACAGGAATGCAGCAATAGCCAAGACACACAGTGTGATAATAGCTGGATCCATAAGTCACCTTCCTATGTAATTAGGTAATATAAAATTTCAAAACTAAGTAAACAATTCTTTGTAACGCCATTTGAATTCTTTACGTTCAATCGATCATGGGAAAATAATAAATAATAGCCATAATCTATACATGATCCATTGAAATAGTGCCCTTTTTTCACCTCTTCCCTCCTTATACGCAGAGCATCGTAGGATAATGATAAGAAGAAATATTTTTTACTTCTTCTTACTACAGCGTCGCACCTTATATTACAAGACAGAAGTCACTCTTTCAACACACAAAATATGACGCCGTTAATTTAGGCATGTATACTATGTATAGTCCCTATTGACATTTACCATCTATTTCGTTCTATCAAAATAAGCCTTTCCTTTTTTACCACCACATGTCTCTTATTTTTATAGTATTCTATTCATATAACTACTGTATACTATGTATTCCTTCCATTTTCATAGCCATATCTTATTAGTCAGAAAATGCAAATTGTTTCTATTAACCATTAGGCATTCCAAAACTATCTCTATGATAAAAAAGAAAATCCCCCCTATCCATCCCATTGCATACTATCATTTATATAGGATATAGAGATTTTCTTTAGCAGACGGGAAAGCTGCTGTAAAGGTTACTCAGGTTTCTCAGGATGCTGAAGTTTCTCACGTTTCTCGAATGAGCTAATGACGCTAGCATCCATTGGCACATTCGGAGAACCTGAGCAACCTGAGAACCCTTAGAAACTTGAGCAACCTGTCACCACTATCGAAATCATCCCTACCAAAGCAAATCCTTAACTTATATATAAAGGGGTATTGGGGCGCTTTATGAATTGTGCGCCCCTTCCGCCACTCCTCACTCCTCATTCCTCACTCCTAACTGCAAAAAAGAACCCTGACGAGAGAGTCTCATCAGAGTTCTTTTAATAGTCAGTAGAC
>SAMEA104315425__coassemble_935_pt1 | contig 18507 bp, 16 predicted proteins | sample SAMEA104315425__metabat2_low_PE_033 | metagenome-assembled genome bin SAMEA104315425 (sample SAMEA104315425) | gut metagenome | biome: Monkey gut; feature: monkey-associated habitat; material: faeces | place: China | collected 2013
GCAAATCCTTAACTTAACAGCATTACTTCTCCAAGGGGGGACGCGACTTATCGCTTATTTCACATTCTTATTTTTGGGGGCACTGCAAGGATATTTGCTAAATCACATATAAATCCATGCATTTCATTGACTTAATTTCATATAACATCTTACAACAAATACGAGTCATATAAATTAACGAGCAGCCACTAAGCAACCTATAACTTTTTAGCAAAGTCATACCTACTAACACCAATTCTTAATTAACAACATGGTATGGTTCATTTTTATATTTCCCCCTCCAGCTCCTGTTTACAATTAGCACTCAAGAAATATGGTTGCTAATATTTTATTTCTGTGATATACTCTATTACAGTGAGAAGTAAGGGATTTGATCAACTTCTTCCCCTGTCGAAATGTCCGTCCTCTTTCTAGAATTCGCGCGCAAAGGACTTATGGATATTCGTTCAGACAGAAGCCAGCTGGATTTCTTACTTCTTGCCGCCGATATCAACTGGATTTAGTTGCCTTGCACTTGACTAAATCAGGATATCGCAAGTGCAAATTAAAAGTTTCCTTACAAAAACTCCGTGCCCCACTAGGCTGCAGACACTCCAAAGAACGTCTTTGATGTTTGGCGGACCCTATCTCCACCAGCTCGGGTTCCGAGTGGTGTAATTGATGTGTAAAAAATTCGTTCACCCTGGAGTGAGAGTCCGTGTTTAGTTCCCATCACTCCTTTATTTTACAAAAACAACAGGCATCAGGGATACCATCTTTCATGAAGATGTATCTTGTGGTATGTCTGCATGAAATAATGGATCCTTGGTGTCATTCATTGATATAGGGGATTAATTATTATGCAAGATTCTACAGAAATCGAATTGACCTTCAACACAGAAGGCAATCGTACGCGAACCATTACCATTCCAGCTCCGAAAGAAGCTTCTGAATTGACGGCAACAGAAATCAAGAAAGCCGCTGCAGATATTGCGCCTATCTTGATGACTGCTTCTGGCGATAAAGTGACCACTCTCAAAAGTGCTCGTCTCGTCACCAGTTCCGCCAAGGATTTGCTCGCAGGAGGTAATGCATAATGGCTGCTCAGGAAATGATGAAATCTGTCAAACTGATCGTTCAGGTCGAAGATGGTACCACTTCCACCGGGAAGACCGCCACCAAAAACCTGACTTTCAATAAGGTTATTCTGGATGCCACCCCAGATCAGCTGGCTGCTGCAGGCAAAGCAATCGCTTCCCTGCAAACACGTCCACTGGTGGGGCTTCGCAAAGACAGTTCTGCTGATATTTCAGTCGATTCTGAATAAAGCATAAAAAAGGAGTCGCTTCGGCGACTCCTTTTTTGTTTGTGTTCCATTCCATATTATGTTGTTTCGTTAAAGATTTACGGTAATAAGTATGATTCCGCTAGTGATGACAGGTTGCTAAGGTTTCTCAGGTTGCTAAGGACTCTCAGGTTGCTCAGGGTATTAAAGGTTCTGCGGGTTCTGAAGGTTCTAAGGGTTCTGAAGGTTCTAAGGGTTCTAAGGGTTCTAAGGGTTCTCAGGGTTCTCAGGGTTCTCAGGGTTCATTGAATGTGCCTCTAGCCATATCCGTCATGGGGGCCGATGGGATTCGTGCTTAATAACTATGCAGTGTAGTCCAGTTCCATGTTGAACAGAAGTGGAGAAATCTTAAACCTCTAGCAGCAACAGTTCTAGCTGATTCATCCCGTTACGACTCTATTCAGCTGGAAAGAATACCGCTACTACTTTTAGATTGCTCCACTCAGATGCACATCGCGTTTCATTACTTCTGTATCATCAAGCACAAATACGACCGGTCGAAATGACGGATACCTATAGAGGCACATACGACGAACCTTTAGAACCTTCAGAACCCTTAGTACCCTCAGCACCTTGAGCAACCTGAGCTACCTGAGCTACCTGAGAAACCTTAGCAACCTAAGAAACCTTTACATCCCATATGCTATAATAAGACAAATATATCTATCGAGGTGCTTTATGGGGAAGGATTTTGATTTTACAACTGGCAGTATTCCTAAGAAAATACTGCTTTTTTCTCTGCCTTTGATGGCGGGAAATATTTTCCAGCAGTTATACAATGTGGTAGATACCCTGGTGGTAGGACGATTTCTGGGGGAAGCACCGCTGGCGGCGGTGGGCAGTGCGTATACGCTGATGATTTTCTTGACGTCCATTTTGATCGGTCTCTCCATGGGAAGCGGGGTGTATTTCTCTATCTGCTTTGGGCAGAAGAATCCGAAGCTATTAAAGCAGTCCATTTATATTTCCTTTGTATCCATTGGTGGTGTGACGCTGCTCTTGAATGGGTTGTCGTACTTGCTTTTGGATGAAATCACCGCTTTCATGCAAATTCCCGCTGAAGTGGTGCCCTATTTCAAGGAATACTTGCAATGGGTCTACGGGGGCATCGTGGCGGTTTTTCTGTACAATTACTTTGCAGCCCTTCTGCGAGCGGTGGGCAATGCCATGATTCCTTTGTACTTTCTCATTTTGTCGTCTCTCATCAATATCGGGCTGGATTTGCTTTTTGTGCTGTCCTTTCACTGGGGTGTGGTCGGTGCGGCCCAGGCCACGGTGATTGCCCAGTATGCATCGGGTATTGGTATTCTACTCTATTATCTATGCTGCCGGAAAGAATTGTCTGTCTCCGCGGCGGACAGGAAATGGGATTCTGCCATTTTCCGGGATATTTCTAAGCTCTCTCTGTTGACTAGCTTGCAACAGTCTATCATGAATTTTGGCATCCTTTTAGTACAAGGGCTGGTCAATAGCTTTGGCACCATCGTCATGGCGGCCTTTGCAGCAGGCGTGAAAATAGACACTTTGGCTTATTCGCCGCTGATGGATTTCGGAAACGCCTTCTCCACCGCTATTGCCCAGAATTATGGTGCAGGAAATAAGAAACGCATCCATGACTGTGTCATAGCGTCAGGGAAAATGGTGGTATCCTTTGCGCTCCTCATCAGCGCCTTCATTTATGTGTTTGCGCCGGAATTGATGGGATTCTTTGTACCGGAAACAGCGGTAGAAACCATCGCAATCGGCACCGGTTATCTTCGCATCGAAGGGGCTTGCTATGTGGGAATCGGTATCCTTTCCATGCTCTATGCATACTATCGGGCCATCAAGCAGCCCGGCATGAGCGTGATCCTCACCATCCTCTCCCTGGGAAGCCGCGTGGTCCTCGCCTACGGCCTCTCCGCCCTCCCCCTCTTCGGCGTCACTGGCATCTGGCTCTCTATTCCGATTGGGTGGGCGATCGCAGACGTCTATGGTGTGTGGAAAGGAATCAAATGCAGTTAGGAATTAGGAGTGAGGAGTGAGGAGTGGTGGAAGGGGCGCACAATTCATATAGCGCCCCAATACCCCTTCTTTATAAAAAAAACGGTATGCATGCTAAGTGTAATCTATACCTAGTATGCATACCGCTTTATTTTTATACTTTGCGGCGCTTTATAAGTTGTGCGCCGCCACCTTCACTCCTAACTCCTAACTCCTAACTAAATAAAAAAGCATTGAAATGATATGTGTCATTTCAATGCTTTTTTATTTAGTGTCTGAATTAGTCAGCGCTGAACGGAAGCAGAGCGATAGCTCTTGCTCTCTTAATAGCGAGATTAATCTTACGCTGATGCTTTGCGCATGTGCCAGTTACACGGCGAGGAAGAATCTTACCTCTTTCGGAAACGAAGCGGCGAAGCGCAGCGATGTTTTTGTAATCAATGGTGTCTACGTGATCTACGCAGCACTGGCAGACCTTTCTTCTCGGTCTTCTTGCTCTATCTCTTCTAATCATGCTAGTTTATCCTCCAAAATCAATGCATTCTCAGAACGGAATGTCTTCGTCGTTGGACGAAGGTCCGAACTGACTAAAACTGCTCTTCGGCTGTCCCTGGTTATCGTTGGTGGTATAGCCGGAAGTGCTGTTATTGAAACCACCGTTGTTATAGCCAGTATTTCCACCGAAAGCATTATTCTGAGGTGGCTGCTGCATACGGGAAGCGGTAACCAGCGGTACAGCGATGAAGTTCGCAGTCACTTCGCTGACCCATCTTCTCTGGCCATCCGGTGTATCATAGCTACGGGTCGTGAAACGGCCTTCTACAAATACACGGCTGCCTTTTCTGAGCTGATTGCCTACAGCTTCTGCCATATTGCCCCATGCCACAACGTTAATCCAGTCTGTAATCTCTTTTGGTTCTCCCTGTGGTGTGGTGTAATTCCGATTGACTGCCACAGTAAAAGATGCTACGGCACGACCGGTTTTTGTTGCGCGAATAACCGGGTCTCTTGCCAGATTACCCATAACTTGAACTGAATTCATTGTTCTACCTCTTAGTCATCCTGTTTTACAATGATGTGACGGATAATTTCTTCATGAATCTTGATAACGCGGTCAAGTTCTGTAATCTGCGCCGGGTCAGCCTGGAAATCTACTACTACGTAGTAACCTTCACTCTGGTGTTTGACTTCGTACGCAAGATGACGTTTGCCCCATTCATCAACTTTGTCAACGGTACCACCGATTCTAGCAATGGTGTCCTGTACCAGTTTAACAGCAGCTTTAATGACTTCGTCATTTGCTACGTTCACGATGAACATAACTTCATACTTTTTCACGAAATTCGCCTCCTTTTCGGACTTATGTCCCATGTTTCTCATGGGAAGAGAAGTTGCCTGCTTCATAGCAAGCGAGACTATTATAGCAAAAAATTGGGTGAGATGCAAATGTTTTTTTACAAAAAAGTGAGAAGTGAGAAATGGTGGTAGCCTGGCACAATTCGTATAGCCAGGCAAAGTATATATATTTCTGTACAAAGAATTTTGCTTTTATATAAAAAGGGGTATTGGGGCGCTTTATGAATTGTGCGCCCCTTCCACCACTTCTCACTTCTAACTTCTCACTTCTCACTGCCTTTCAACACTTTATGTACCAATGTGACCAGCGTCAGTACCACGGTCAGGGCCACGATGGTCATGGACCAGGCTACGCCTACTTGCATGTATCCTTCCACGGAAAATGTCCAATCCAAGTACATAATGGTAAGAATCATAGTGGCAATGCAGCCGATGGCCAGCATGGTGGGATGGCTTCTATAGGTATATAAATAAAATATGCCAGCCATGTAACCAAAGAAACCAGCCGGCACCATCTCTCCGTGGCTGTATAAAACCAAAGCGATGGCGGAAGAAATTAGTGCATATTTCATGTTTTCTCCTTTTGATACTGTGTCAACTTTAAAATAGTGAGAAGTGAGGAATTAGGAATTAGGAATTAGGAGTGAGGAGTGAGGAGTGAGGAGTGAGGAGTGAGGAGTGAGGAGTGGTGGAAGGGGCGCACAAAATTTGGAAGCGCCCATTTTTTATATTTTAGCCTCATAAGCAGACGCCCCAGACGCTGAGGCCCATTTCAAATGGCTAGATTTACATTATCCTGTTAGGAATATAACAAAGATTCCTCCACGTTGGTCGGAATGACTCTACTGAAATCCGTTTGAGTTACTAAGTAAACAGCCGCCTAGCAATTAGCCTAGAACATATTCTCTAGCGTTCTTTTCTTATCTCTAGCGCTGCTTGACGATATCGTCATTTCGACCAAAGTGGAGAAATCTTTGTGTTATCCCCTACCACTTTAGTGACTCTTGCGATGTGAAATGAGACTTTTCGTTGAGAATTATAGCTAATGACGCTAATTACTATGATTTCATTGACCAATTTATATTGTCCATCAGTAGGCAGTTTAATTATATAATTGCGGTGCTTCCAAATTTTATGCGCCGCTACCTTCACTCCTCACTCCTCACTCCTAACTCCTAACTCCTCACTCCTAACTATTTAATCGTCTGCAAGAAATCCTCATCATTCCTCATCCACGCGAAGTGATCCTGTGTCTTGGCTTCCGGGCGGACGTTTTGGGGATCCAGGGCCATGGCTTGTTTTAGGTACGACAGGGCCTTTTCTTTGTCGTGCTTATCGGCGTAGTTGGTGGCGATACCGTAGTAGGACCAGGTATTTTTCGGGTCCACTTGAAGCACTTTTTCGAAATAGAAAATAGATTCATCGTAATGCTTTCCCAATTTCTGGGCCATAGCCATATCAAAAAAGGCCTGGGTATAATGGGGATTCACTTCTAAGGCTCTTTGCACCGAAGCGATGCCATCTTCTGGCGAAACGTCAAAGGCCAGGAGGATTCCTTTCAAAGACAACGCTTTATAATTCTTTTCATCTTTTTGAAGTGCCTCATTGGCTAATTTCAAGGCTTCTGTGTGATTGCCCTTCCCATAAGCCTGGGCAGCCTGGTGATAAATGGTCTCCGATTCTTTAGAAATTTCGTGCACAACCTGCGAAGATGACGCCACGGTTGTCGAAGAAGCCGCAGCCGTTTTCGCCGGTTCTTCCGTATTTCCACAGCCAGCAGATAGTAGCAGCATACTCACCGCCACTCCCAAGAGATAATATTTCATACATGCTCCTCTTCTAGGATAATATTTTCAATATCTATACGTATCACATACAGGTTTATGGTTTACATCCCAAGTTCAAATAGAAACAATCCACCGAGTAGAAATCGTCATTGGTTTACGGTTTATTTTCCCTTAAACCAATGAGGCTTCCTTTTTTACAAATTATTGTCATATATGAGCTCGGCACATAAACCATAAACCAATACTTGTAGTATAATTATAAACAATACCTAGCCATTGTGCTATAGAGAATTGATTGATGGTTAACGGTTGACGGTTTACTGTTAACTGTCAACCGTCAACTGTTAACCAACACGAAGGAGAAAGAAATATGTCCCAATACGCATTCATCACTGGCGCCACCAGTGGCATTGGTTTGGCTACGGCCAAAGCATTAGCAGCCAAGAAATATGATTTGGTTTTGGCTGCCAGAAATACAGAAAAATTACAGCAGGTGAAAGAAACTATTTCTACTACCTACGGGGTACAAGTGACCACGTACACCTTGGATGTGCAGAAAAAAGAGGACATCCACCAAGTGGTGACCGATTGCTTAGCCCAATTCGGTGCTCCCGATGTGCTGATCAATGATGCGGGGCTCGCTCGCGGGCTGGAACCTTATGGCGAAACCAACGAAGAGGATATTCTTCAAATGATTGATACCAATATCAAAGGGCTGTTCCTCATGACTAGAGCCTTCCTTCCGTCCATGCTGGAAAGAAATAAGGGTCACATCGTCAATATGGGATCCACTGCCGGTCTCTATGCTTACGCCGGCGCCGCCGTGTATTGCGCCACCAAAGCGGCAGTGAAAACCTTCAGCGATGGTATCCGCATCGATGTCATTGATAGCGATATCAAAGTCACCACCATCCAGCCAGGCATTGTAGAAACGCCATTCAGCGAAGTCCGTTTCCACGGCGATACCGAAAGAGCTGCTAAAGTGTACGAAGGCATCGATGCCCTGCAAGCAGAAGACATTGCCGACATCATCGCCTTCGCGGTGGATCGCCCGAAGCGGGTACAAATCAGCGACATCGTCATCATGGCAAACCAGCAGGCAACGGGGTTTATGGTGTCGAAGAAGAAAAAGTGACTGGTGACTGCAATGCTGTTAAGTTAAGGATTTGTGTTAGTAGACATGACTCCGCTAGTGGTGACAGGCTCCAAAGTTGCTAAGGTTTCTCAGGCTGCTCAGGTTCTCCGAATGTGCCGGTAGACGCTAGCGTCATTAGCTCATTCGAGAAACGTGAGAAACCTAAGTAGCCTGAGAAACCTGAGTAACCTTTGCATCAACAGAAATCATCGCATATTTCGCTTAACTTAATGACATTAACTCGTGACTGGGGACTAGGGATTTGGAAAAGGTTATTATTCTGCTAATTTCCTTTTTCAAACATAGCATACACACCGCCTTTCACAAGGTTAAAAGGGTTATAAAAGGTTATGAGACTTCCGTAAATCTCATAACCTTCTATAACCCTTTTGATTTTGATTTGAATGAAATTGTTAGTCAATCCGTAGCAGCCATATATAACCCGCCCGAAGGGCTAACCTTTTATCATTCCGCTTTATATGATAAGTAACAATAGCCCGTTTTACCGCTACTAGTTCGCCTTAAACTTCAAGCAATAGAACTGGATGGCCAACATAATCACCAGGGCGGAGAGGCCGCCTACCAGGGCATTTCCTGTGAATCCGTCAACGATATAGCCGATGAAGCAGCTGACGGTGACGACCATCACGTAAGGAATCTGGGTGGATACGTGGTCGATGTGGTGGCACTGGGCGCCGGCCGAAGCCAGAATGGTGGTATCAGAAATCGGGGAAATATGATCGCCGCCTACAGAACCAGCCAGAACAGCGGCTACGGTCATGACCATAAGGCTCTGGTCGTTATTGACAATAGCCAGTACAATCGGAATCAGAATACCGAAAGTGCCCCAGGAGGTACCGGTGGCAAAAGCCAGACCCATAGCTACGATGAAGAACACCGCCGGAAGCATAATGGCAATGGTGGCATTGTCGCTCACCACGCTGCCCACATAGCCGCCGATGTTCAGATATTCTTTACCTACCACACCGGACAGGGTCCACGCCAGAGTCAGAATCATGATGGCAGAAGTCATCTGTTTGAACCCTTCTACAAAGCAGCTGCAGAACTGGTTGAAAGACAAAATTCTTCTTGGAATATACAGAATGAATGTAAATACCAAGGCAATGAAGGAACCGATAACCAGCCCTTTGGCAGATTCGCAATCCGCAAACGCATCGGCCACGCCTTTTCCTTCCATAATACCGCCGGTATAAAGCATACCGAAAATACATCCTCCGATGAGAACCAGCAGTGGCAGAATGAGGTCGATAATCTTGCCATGACCGACCGGTGCGGTATTTTCATCTTCTGCGTATTCTGCAGGAATCACCAAAGTGCCGCCGCTTTTCTTTTCAAAAGCAGCCATACGGGAGAAATCTTTGCCGGACCAAATCAGAACCAGCATGAAAATCATGGTGAGCCATGCATAGAGGTTCATCGGAATGGTGGACAAGAAAAGAGCAAATCCATCGATATCGCTGCCTTCCGGAAGAGACGAAGTCACTGCTGCCGCCCAGCTGGACACAGGCGCAATGATACAAATCGGTGCGGCGGTGGCATCGATGATGTAGGCCAACTTCGCACGGGTGACTTTGAATCGATCCGTCACCGGACGCATAACAGTGCCTACAGTGAGGCAGTTGAAATAGTCATCAATAAAAATAAGAATGCCCAGAATCATGGTGACGAAAAGAGAACTCCGCTTGCCCTTGATGGTGCGGGCCGCATAATCCCCATAGGCCTGGGACGCACCAGATTTTTGAATGGCAGCCACCATGATGCCCAAAAGCACCAGGAACACCAGAATATACACATTGCCGCCTACTTTATCGGACATGATGCCAAACATGGTATCAATGGCCCCCAGCAGGCTGAAGCCGGAGAACATGAACGCTCCCATAAAAATACCGATAGCCAGTGACATATATACTTCTTTCGTCACCAAAGCCAGAATGATTGTCACCACTGGTGGCAGCAGCGACCATACCGTTTCACTCATTGTATCAACCCTCTCCTTGTTTTACTACGGTCACGCTAAACCGCTATAGTTTGCTTTTCATTATACAACAAATAGGGCTGTTGCGGGGTAATTTTTTTCACTCTAGCAGTTAAGAATTTAGCTAAGAGTGAGGAGTGAGGAATTAGGAGTGAGGAGTGCAGGTAGCGGCGCAACATAATTTGGAAGCGCCGCAAATAATAAATAAAAAGCGGTATGCATAATAAGTAATGATTATACTTATCATGCATACCGTCTTTTATTATTAAAGTGGGTATTGGGGCGCTTCTTAAGTTGTGCGCCTCTTCCAACACTCCTCACTCCTCACTCCTAACTCCTCACTGCTTTTTCACCACGGTCCGATGTAACTCTGTTCCATCTGGCAAATACCCGGTCAGTACCAACTGGTCGTCGGTGGCTTCCAGGACGGTGTAGTTGTCTGTTTCTGGCTGGGGCGCTACGTATTCATCCAGAGCATGGTCTTTCCACAGTCCCGGATAGCGAACGTTGCCGCCTAGGCCCAGGATGACGTAGGTGGGGCCTTTCGGATCCCGTTTGAAATCGTAAATGTGTCCCCGATCGCGGTAGGTATGGAGATGAGCAGAGAGGACCAAGTCCACTCCTGTTTCATCGAAAATCGGCATGAAGGTCTTTCCTTCGTCAGAGAAACCTTCTTCTCGATGAGGGCGATTGGCATCGGCGAAACCATACTGCAGGGGGTCTTTGTGCATCAGCACCACTTTCCATTTCTTTTTAGAGTTCTTGATATCCTGCGCCGCCCAAGTTTTCTGTTTTTCAAACAAATCAGGCAGCCATTCCTGTTCTTCCACCAGGGATGTATCCAGCACGGTGAAATGGACCTTTCCCCAATCGAAAGAGTAGTAGTGATTTTTCATCGTAGCTTCTTTGTTATCCGGAAGTTCGAAATGGGCCACATAGCGCTCTGGCAAAGCCATTTTCCAATCCATGGAATACGCTTCATGGTTACCAATAGCCGGCACCACCGGGATTTCAGAAATCGTAGGACTTACCGTTCTAAACCACGCCTGCCACTGGTATTCATCCTGCCCATTATCCACAATATCCCCCAGATCGATGAAGAAATCCGCATCGGGGTTTCGTTTGGCTGCCCCTTGGAACAATTTCTCCCAGTCAGAATAATCAGAACTCTGGGAGTCGGACGTCACAATGGCTTTAAAAGAACCACCGTTATAGGTCTTCATAGGATACCACTTGCTCACGGTGTCGCCCGTGCGGGTGCGGTATTCGTAAGTATTTCCTTTTTCCAATCCCGTCACATGGGCGGTGTAAATGTAACTGTCAGCGATACCATTATTTCCTTTATATGCCTTGGCATCGGCTTTCACGGACTGAATGGCCTCGCTATCCTTCTTCCGGTACTCCAAGGTGCTGTCCTTCTCATTGGGCAACTGCCACATGATGGTGCGGCCTTTCTCATTGTCCGCAGCCACCACCTGCCGCACCGCAAATGGCTTCATGGTTTCCTTCACCGGGCCTGACGTAGCGGCGGATGCACTAGAAGAAGAGCCGCTCGTTCCCCCACATCCCGTCAAGGAAATAGCCATTCCCGCCGCAACCAAAGCCGCCATCCAGGCTTTTTTATATTTGAATTTCATAGGTAGTCTCCTCTCTATTACAGGTTTCTCAGGTAACTCAGGTCACTCAAGTTTCTCAGGTTTCTCAAATAAGGTGATAACGCTAGGGAAACGCTGATTTAATCAAAGAATTTGGAATTATATGAATTTTTATCCAAAGCATCGTCAAGAAAATCCTTAAATAGCTCGTCGTCTATCCGCACGTTCGAGAAACCTGAGCAACCTGAGCAACCTTAGCAACCTGAGTAACCTGAGCAACCTGAGCAACCTGAGTAACCTGGATCCTCTAGCGAAATAATAACAACTGACTCAAGCCCTTAACTTGACGATATCCCCTAGCCTCTATTTCTTGTGTTTAGTATAAAAGGAAATACCATCAATTGCCAATACCTATGCTTTATGTGGAAATATAACTGAAAGGCATATGTGAGCCCTTCGGGCAGGTTATATTTTCACACCACCGCTACAATCACTGATATTGACACCAAAAGCAAAAGGTTATAGAAGGTTATGCGTTTACCGGAAAATACATAACCCTTTATAACCTTTTATAACCCTTTGACAATTGATATCGGCTACCTGTTAGGTCAAGAAATCAAAGAGATATAACCTTTACCTTACCTATTAGAAAAGCGAAATCAATTCACTGTTTCTCCACTAAATACGCCCAATATTTCTTCGGCAGGAAGTTCCGCTGTAAGTCTGGATTGAGACGTTCTTGGATGGCCATATGTTCATAATAACCTCGCCAGAGTTTTCGGAAGTTTTCTTCTTTTTCGCTATAGGTCAGGTTTTTGGCAAGCTGCGGCACTTCCACCAGCATAGTTTTTCCCCGTTCATACACCGCGGCGGTTTGGCGGTTCACGTCGTAAATGGCCCAGCGCTGGGAGGCCAGGCGGTCTTGAAAATGAACTGCCAGCACAGGGAGAATATTGTGGGTGGGATTGATGGTAGCAAAGAGCATGCCCTCTTCCAATTCGCTGAACCGGGTGATCCCACGGAATTTTTCTGTTTCATTGCCCACTTCCCGGCACATATCCAAAATGTCCTGCACCCAGTCCTCTTTCTGGTAGCGGTAAATAGATTTCTTTTTCCGGAACCCCTGTCGGATGAACTCGAAAAGTTTCATTTCCATCCCTTCCTCATCGGAAAGAAACGCCCGATAGAGCCAGCGCATGGCCCTCTTCCCACAGGCCTCTTCAAAAGCGATAGCCACCCGATCGGCCTTATCATAAGACGTTTCCACAATCATCTCAGCTCCAAAGAGCACCGGTTCACCACCCACCTTCCGAATCCCCTCCAACTGGCTGGTCCCGTGGTGATAAATTTCATAAATGGCGGTGAGAAAACCGGGATAGGACGCATCATATGTATAATACATTATATTCATCCTCATTTATTACGATATTGAATAGTTAGGAGTGAGGAATTAGGAGTGAGGAGTGATGGAAGGGGCGCACAAATTATATAGCGCCCCAATACCCCATTTTTATAGGTTATTATTCTGCTGACTTCTATAGCAAAAAGGTTATAAAGGGTTATGCAATTCCGCTAGTGTCATAAGCCTTTATAAAAATTAGCGGCGCTTTATAAGTTGTGCGCCGCCACCACCACTCCTAACTCCTAACTCCTAACTATTTATTGTCCCTCAAACAAACTCATTTGATGCGCTTCTTTCGCCGCTCGTTTAGAGACCAACGCACTTCTGAGATCTGCCATGTCGATATCACCGGGAGCGTAGTATTTCCCATTGACGGTCATGAAATAGCGGGCCCGTTTCATGACGATGCCCATACGGGACAGGTTGGCGAAGGACAGGTTGCCGTAGCGGCGCATGCGGACAATGCGGAGGGCACTTTTCACGCCGATACCGGGAACGCGGAGAATCATTTCGTAGGGCGCCCGGTTGATTTCCACAGGAAATAGTTCTCTGTGCCGCAAAGCCCAGGTACATTTGGGGTCCAGTTCTTCATCGAAATTTGGCTGATTGGGCGTCAATATTTCCTCTGCCTCGAAATGATAAAACCGAAGCAGCCAATCCGCCTGATAGAGCCGGTTCTCACGAATCAAAGGAGGCCGCTTGATGGCAGGGAGATTTTTCCCTTTCATGACCGGCACATAGGCGGAATAGTATACCCGCTTCAATGACGCTTTCTGATACAGCCCTTCTGTTAAGAGCAAAATTTGCCGATCGCTTTCCCCGCTGGCGCCCACAATGAGCTGGGTGGTCTGTCCGGCCGGAACGAAAGCAGGCGCTTTTTTGAAATGCTTCCGTTCTTCCTTGCTGGCCTGGATATTGTCCCGGAAATATTTCATAGGCTGCAAAATGGCATTTCGTGTTTTCTGCGGCGCCAGGAGTTGCAGCGATTTGGCTGACGGCAATTCGATATTCACGCTCACTCGGTCCACCAGATGCCCCAATTCATTCAAAAGCTTTCCATCCGTACCGGGAATACCTTTCATGTGGATGTATCCATTGAAATGCTCCCTCTCTCGAAGCAGCCGCGCCACTTGAATCAGCAGTTCCGTGGTATAGTCCGGCGAACGAATGATACCGGAAGATAAAAAAAGCCCTTCGATGTAATTTCGTTTGTAAAACTCCACCGTGAGCTGCACAATTTCTTCCGGCGTCAGCATAGCCCGCGGCGTATCATGGCTCCTGCGGTTCACACAGTATTCGCAATCGTAAATGCAGGAATTGGTCATCAGAATTTTCAAAAGCGACACACACCGGCCGTCCGCCGTCCAGGTGTGACAAATGCCGCTGACGTGCCCATTTCCCAAACCTCCCGGCGTGTTGGCCCGACTGGAACCGCTGGAAGAACAGGATACATCATATTTCGCCGCGTCGGCTAAGATATTGAGTTTTTCAGAAAGTTCCATAGGATCGCCGCCTTTCGGTTGGAAATAGGGAGTAGTAACTAGGGATTAGGTACTAAGGGTTCTGAGGGTTCTCAGGGTTCTCAAGGTTCTCAAGGTTCTCAAGGTTCTCAAGGTTCTCAAGGTTCTCGGGGTTCTCGAATGTGCCAGCAAACGTTATATGTTCATTCGCAAAACCAGATTGACGTTTATTATCATTATAGCTGTTTTAGTTATTTCTACCAGCGAACACTACTTAAAATATTAATTAGAGACATTTCTTATCTATCGTCATTTCAACCGGTCGTATTTGTGCTTGATGATACAACAGTAATAAAACGCAATGTGTAGAAGAGTGGAGAAATGACGCGAGTGTTGATGCGGTCGGATACACGTTCGACGAACCCTTAGAACCCTTAGAACCTTGGGCAGCCTGTGCCACCTCACACCAACGTTCATATTTTGTAAAATAGACGTATCCTCTCTATCCGTCATTTCGACCGATGGGATTTGTGCTTTCTGCTACTATCGGGTAGTTCAAGACCATGTTAGACAGAAGTGGAGAAATCTTGTGTCTCTTTCAATAATCTCGCTAGTGTCACAAGATTTCTCCACTTTTGTCCAACATGGTCACTTAAATCTTTTTTGATATTTAGCACGAATCCCATCGGTCGAAATGACGATGATTGCCAGAGGCACAGGCAAGAAACCTTGAGAACCTTCAGAACCCTTAGAACCCCTAGAACCTTGAGCAACTTGAGTAACCTGAGCCCCCTGTGCAACCTGTGCAGCCTCACCCCAACAACGCCTTGAGCCGTTTCTTATCGGTCTTCCCCGTAGACGTTCGTGGAATCTCATCTAGCCACAGGATGCGAGCAGGCAGTTCCCAGGGTTGCAATTTTTCTTCCAAGTGATGGAGAATCGCTGTATTTCCAACGGTCCGATCCCCCACCAGAAAGGCCACCATGCGGTCATCGCCATTGTCCATTTTCTCACTCAAAATTTCCGCTTCTTCGATATCGGGAATCATCAGCAGATGGGACAGCACTTTTTGCTTACTCACGTGATTGCCTTTCACGTGATACACGTCCTCCTTCCGGCCTAGGAAATGGAGGTATCCCTCCTTATCGATGCGTCCCAAATCGTGGCACGTCACCGGCTGAGACACCCCTTCGATGGCATAAGGGGTACGAACCATGATATTTCCTTCTTCAATGGAAATAGAAATCCCCGGAAAAGGCCGCCCCACCGAATCGGGTCGCTGCCGAATCTCTTTTCCTTCGATATAGGACACGTAGCTCATTTCCGACGCGCCGTAATACAATATGGTGCGACTCTTTGGGAAATGGGATTCCAATCCAGAGAGAAGTTTCTCCGTCATCAGCTGGGAGCCGGTGAGTACGTGAGAAACGGAATCCGCCTCCCCTTTAACGCGGCAGAGGGCAGACAATTTCGACGGAATCATGTACAGATGCGTCACTGCGTTTCCCTGTATTTCCTTCATCCACGTCTTGGGAAATATCCGGGACGTGCCGATGATGGTAGCTCCTTCGAAAAGAAAAGCCATGACCATATTCAGATTTCCCGTAAAGGCCATGGATCCCTGACAATAGAGCCGCGACGTGTGGTTGATATGAAAAATACCATTCTGCATGGGAAAGAAATCGCTCCAACTTTCATCCCGCCGGAAAAACACCTTCGGAAGGCCGCTGCTACCAGAAGAAAGCACCGCAAAACCCGTTCGTTCTTCCCCCTTCTTGTCACAATGGAAATAGATATCCCCTTTTTGTTTCCAATTGAATCCCGAAAATGGCTGATCAGAAAGGATTGCATCTATGGGACGTGCTTCATATAGAGCAGAAATATCAGAACCCGTCAAATATTCATGTAAGAGAATCGGAATAACACCCGCTTTTTCTGCTGCCAGGAAATATATGAGCTGTGCTTTGGCATCAGAAAGGCGAATAGCAAGTACATCCCCTTTTATAAAAAGAGAAGAAAAACAACCTGCCATTTCCTCCACTTTTTCTTTTACCTCTGTATAGTTCATCGTCTTTCCGTCCCATATGAGACAAGGTTTATCGCCATGGTTCTTACTCCAACATAGCAGACTATCTACCAGTTTCATCACATATCTCCATTACTAATAAATTCAACTTTCCTCCATGAAATACACTGTTGGATTTCGATAAAACCTACATATGTAGAAACTTATATAGCACGCTTGAATTCTACGGAATACATGCTAGCGTCTCGTCGCCCCCGTCGGGGTAATGCCATTAAGTTAAGGATTTGCGTTGGTAGGTATAATTCTGCTAGTGGTGACAGGCTCCAAAGTTTCTAAGGGTTCTCAGGTTGCTCAGGTTCTCCGAATGTGCCCATAGACGCTAGCGTCATTAGCTCATTCGAGAAACGTGAGAAACCTCAGTATCCTGAGAAACCTGAGCAACCTTTGCATCAGCAGAAATCATCACATATCTCGCTTAACTTAACAGCATTGCCCGTCGGGGGAGAATAAAAGAGGGGGCTGTACTAGCGGCATACTTCAACATATGTACGATATAAGAACATGGAATGAATAACATCTCATGTTATACCGCTAGTGCCTCCCCCTCTGTATCTCCCCCGATGGGTAATGCTATTAAGTTAAGGATTTGCGTTAGTAGATATGACTCCGCTAGTGATAACAGGTTGCTCAAGGTTCTAAGGGTTCTAAGGTTCCCCGAATGTGCCCATAGACGCTAGCGTCATTGGCTCATTCGAGAAACGTGAGCAACCTAAGTAGCCTGAGAAACCTGAGTAACCTTTGCATCAGCAGAAATCATCGCATATTTCGCTTAACTTAATGACATTGCCCCGATGGGGGCGACAAGACGCTAGTACATATTTCATATGAGTCAATCGTATAGAATATGCAGATGTGCGGATAGATTTTATCGTATAATCTTAACATTTCTTACGTGGAGATAGTTGAGTAATCCTTTCGCAAATCCTAATGTCCATGTCTTTTCCAAAATTCATCAAGCTATCCATTATTTCCTAAATCTTCCAATGGTGTTTTATTCGCCGTTACGGTCTTCACCAATACCGCTTCTCCTATACCGCCAGCAGCAGGGATAGCCGCCACGCCGTATCTTCCATTCTCTACTTGCAATCGCTTTATAAGATGAATCATGATTTCTGCCCCAGACGCACCATAGGGATGCCCATAGGCGAGCGCCCCGCCCCAACTGTTGAAACGGTCCGCCACTTCCGGATGGGTCTTATAGAAATCCGCACTGATAACAGCAAAGGCTTCATTATACTCAAAAGCATCGATTTGTCGATAAATCATCCCCCATTTGTCCAAAAGCGTTTCCACCGCCAAATCAGCAGATAAAGGGGGACGCTTTGGATCTCCGCCAATCATTTGGGTGCCAAGTACTTCCGCCCAGGGCGCTGCATGGTGTTGTTCTACCCAGGATTCGCTGGCCAATACTACAAAGGCTGCTCCATCATTCATGGTGCATGCATTGGCCGACGTCAGAATCCCATCTTTCACCTTCGTCACCCGGGGTGCCCGGGCCAAAAGCCGCTTTCCCATGCGAGGACGTATGGCTTCGTCTTTGGTGCTTCCAAAGATGGGCAGAATCACATCATGCAAAACGCCTTTTTCTCTGGCAGCCAACGCTTTTTGATGACTGAGAAGCGCCGCTTCATCGGCATCTTCCCGAGAAATTTCTGCTTTCTTAGCCGCCCGTTCGGCCCCTAAGAGCATGGCGTCGTCTCCAAATTCCTTTGGAATGAACTGGGCCGCCGTAAATTCCGGATTTCTCTTTTGACTCCGTTCATCCTGCTCCGGATAGATACGACGAGGCGCCAAAGACGCACTTTCGATGCCACCGGCCACCACCAAATCACAATCGCCACAGCGAATCTTTGCCGCTGCCATATCGATGGCCGCCAAGCCAGAAGCGCATTGTAAATCCAACGTCAAGGCAGGCACCTGCTTTGCTAGTCCCGCCTCCAGCCAAGTGAGACGACCTATATTTCCTCCAGGCCCCACCGCATTGCCACAAAGAAATACATCCGGGCGAGACCTGGGAAAATATCGTTTCTTCAATTCTCTCAATACTTCAGCGCCCAATACTTCCGGACGCACATGTTTGAAAATACCATAGCGGACGCCAAAATGACTACGCAATCCGCCTACTATATAGACTCTTCTCATAGGATTTCCTCTCTATCGTTACAAGTTGCTAAGGTTACTCAGGTTGCTCAGGTTGCTCAGGTTGCTCAAGTTGCTCAGGTTGCTCAAGTTGCTCAGGTTGCTCAAGTTGCTCAGGTTGCTCAAATTGCTCAGGTTGCTCAGGTTGCTCAAGTTGCTCAAGTTGCTCAGGTTGCTCAAGTTGCTCAAGTTGCTCAGGTTGCTCAAGTTGCTCAGGTTGCTCAAGTTGCTCAGGTTGCTCAAG
>SAMEA104315425__coassemble_954_pt1 | contig 18229 bp, 12 predicted proteins | sample SAMEA104315425__metabat2_low_PE_033 | metagenome-assembled genome bin SAMEA104315425 (sample SAMEA104315425) | gut metagenome | biome: Monkey gut; feature: monkey-associated habitat; material: faeces | place: China | collected 2013
CTAACGCAAATCCTTAACTTAACAGCATTGCCCCGGCGGGGGGGACCGAGACAGCGGTGTAAACTTATTTAGGAAGGTAGTATAGCAGATGGATAGCAATCGTGACTTTAGTCAGTTGACTGTAGCGGTCGTTGGATTGGGGCTCATGGGGGGCTCTTTTGCCAAGCGACTGAAAGAAATTGGAAATTTTGTAATCGGTATCAATCGTACCCAGGCAGTAGCAGAAGAGGCGCTGGACATGGGGATTGTGGATTCTATTTCTGAATCGGATTTAAAAAAAGCAGATATTGTGATTTTCTGCACCCCAGAAAAAGGCACCTTAGCCTTTATCAAGAATAAGTTGTCTTTATTAAAGAAAGATGCTCTGTTGACGGACATCGCTGGCGTGAAAAATCATTTCGCAAGGGATGTACAGGCCCTTCTTCCGGAAGGAATGAATTTTATTTCCGGCCATCCCATGTGCGGTAGAGAAGGGGCAGGTCTCGCCCAGGCAGACGGTCACATTTTTGACGGGGCCAATTATGTGGTGATTCCACAAAAAGAAAATAAAAAAGACCATATCCAGCTCATTTCCGATATGGCCAAAGCATTAGGATGTAAGCACATTCCGGTGGTAACCGCCGAGGCACACGACCGGGCCATTGCTTACACCAGCGATTTAACTCACGTGGTAGCCACCGCGTTGATTCATAGCGAATCCTATAACAAGGATACGAAATATTTCATGGGCGGCTCCTTTAGGGATATGACCCGGGTCGCCGATATCAATGGAAAATTATGGACATCCCTCTTTCTTTCCAATCAGCAGAAGCTGTTGGATGAAATCGACCGTTTCTCTGCCTCTTTGGCAGAACTGAAAGCGGCCATCGCCGAGGGAGACAGTGACGCCATGGAGGCTTTTCTGAATGAAGCGGGCCGGCGGAGAAGGGAATTGATGTACCATGAAGACAGTGAAGGTTAATTTAGGAAAAGATTCCTACCAGATTGAAATTGGCCGCGGCCTGTTAGACCAGGTGGGAGAAAAAATTAAGAAACTCACCAAGGCAGAAAAAATCGCCGTTATCACCGACGACCATGTGCAGCGGATTTATGGAGAAAAAATCCGACAGGTGTTGAAAGGAGCTGGCTTTGATGTGAAAGTCATCGCCATTCCTGCTGGCGAAGAAAGCAAAAATCTTCATATCTATGGAGATGTGCTGGAAGCATTGTCCGGTTTTGATATGTCCAGAAGTGATGCGTTGGTGACCTTATCCGGCGGTGTACCGGGGGACCTGGGGGGATTTGCAGCCGCTTCCTATATGAGAGGCATTCCGTTTTTCCAGATTCCAACCACCATTCTGGCCCAAATCGATAGCTCCGTAGGGGGCAAGGTGGCAGTGGATTTGCCTAGCGGAAAAAATCTGGCCGGTGCCTTCTACCAGCCTAAAGGCGTTTTCATTGACCCGGACCTGCTCCATACCTTACCGACACGCTATGTTCATGATGGTTTGGCAGAAGCTGTGAAATATGGATGCATTGGCGATAGAGAACTGTTTGAAATTTTTGAAAATCTGGAAACCCAGGATGACTTGGAACGAAATATGGAAGAAATCATCCTTCGAAGTGTACTGCAGAAAACCAGACTGGTAGAAGAAGACCAGTTTGACAACGGTAGCCGGCAACTCTTAAACTTCGGTCACACCATTGGTCATGCCATTGAACGGTATTTCCACTACAGCACCTATACCCATGGGGAAGGCGTAGCCATCGGTATGTGCCTCCTGTCAGAACAGACAGAAAAATTAGGCCTTACGGAACAGGGCAGCACCCGTCGTCTCATCGATGTACTGCACAAACTGTCTTTACCAACGTCTATTGGCGTGTCTGCGGAAGAACTGATTCCGCAAATTATGCACGATAAGAAACGTCGCGGCAAAGAAATGACTTTGGTTGTGATGGATAGAATCGGGAAAGCCAGCTTGCTGAAAGTGCCTACCGATGAACTTGGTAAGTATATTGTGACAGAATAGGTGACTGGTAGACTGGTGACTGGTGACTAGGAAAATGCGTTTCCAGTCACCAGTCACTAGTCACTAGTCACCAAAGAGGGCTTATGTATGAATAAAACAATCCAACCAGCTGCTTTTCACGGCAGCGTCCATATTCCTTCTTCCAAAAGCATGACCCATCGGGAACTCATTGCGGCGGCTTTGGCAAAGGGAGAGAGTGTGGTCAAAGGAGTATCCAATTCGCAGGATATCGAAGCCACGGTGCGCATTTTATCTCTTATGGGAGCGAAATTTACATCCAAAGAAGAAGCGGACGGAAGTCTCACCTTTCACGTGTCCGGCGGTCTGTCGAAACAGCCGGGACTGTTGGAAGCCGATGCAGGGGAATCGGGATCTACCCTTCGGTTCTTAATTCCATTGGGACTTATTTCTGACAATCACGTCCGGTATGTAGGCCATGGCAGATTGGCAGAACGACCGTTGACACCCTATTATCAGCTGTTTGATAAAAAAGGTATTTCCTATGACACCGAAGGTGGTTTGCCACTGACCGTAAAGGGTAAATTAGATGGCGGCCTTTATGAACTTCCTGGTGATGTGAGTTCCCAATTTTTTACGGGCTTGCTTTTTGCACTGCCTTTAGCACAGGAAGATTCGGTATTGAAAAGTACTACCACCTTGGAATCGAAAAGTTATGTGGATTTGACACTGGATACACTTTCTCGGCACGGTATTTCCATTGTAGAAAAATCGCCCGAAGAATATGAAATCCCCGGCCATCAAACGTATCAGAACGGCACTTTTGCGGTGGAAGGGGACTATTCCCAGGCAGCGTTCTGGCTCGTGGCCGGTTTGGTGGGAGGACAAGTCACCTGTGAAGGATTGTCTGCTACATCGAAACAGGGGGACAAAGCGATTCTTTCCATTTTGGAAACCATGGGCGGTCAGCTTTCCTATGAGGATGGAAATATTATTTCTTCTTTGTCAAATACACACGGTACCGTTATTGATGCAGAAGATTGCCCCGATTTGGTGCCTGTTTTATCCGCATTGGCAGCGGTCAGTCAGGGTCAGACAGAAATCATCCATGCAGGACGGGTGCGTCTCAAAGAATGTGATCGCCTTCATGCCATGGCGGTAGAACTTTCCAAATTGGGCGCGAAAATCGAAGAAAAACCAGAAGGCTTGGTCATTGATGGCGTAGACCATCTCACCGGCGGCACGGTGTCTTCCTGGAACGACCACCGCATCGCCATGGCCCTGGCAGTGATTTCTCCCAAATGCACCGGCACGCTCACCATCGAAGGCGCAGAAAGTGTAAGGAAATCCTACCCGGGGTTCTGGGAGGATTTTAAGAAAGTAAATGTGGGTGACTAGTGACTGGTAGACTGGTGACTGGGATATGTTTTTCCTAGTCACCAGTCACTAGTCTACCAGTCACCTGTTATAATGGCGAAAGAGGATAGCATCGTGAGTAACACATTCGGACAAAAATTAAAAGTCACCATCTTTGGCGAATCCCATGGGGTAGGCATTGGTTGTATCATCGATGGACTGCCGGCAGGGATTTCTATTGATTGGGATAAGGTGAGAGAAGAAATGGCACGGCGGGCGCCGGGAAATTCCAATTTGGCAACGCCGCGAAAAGAAAAAGACGCTTTTACCATTCTTTCCGGCTATTTCAATGACCATACCACAGGCACCCCATTGGCTATGGAAATTAGAAATACCAGCCAACATTCTTCTGATTATGATATTCTCCAGGACCACATGCGTCCTGGTCATGCAGATTATACGGGCCATGTGAAATATGGCGGTTTCAATGATTACCGAGGCGGCGGTCATTTTTCGGGACGCATCACGGCACCGCTCACTTTTGCGGGGGCTATGGCACGACAAGTATTGGAACAGAAAGGGATCCATATCGGTTCTCATGTAGTGAAACTTCACGGCATCGAAGACAGACCGTTCCAGCCTATGGGAGAATCGGTGGAGACCGTTGCACAGTTGCGGAAGCAGAAACTGCCTGTATTGACCGAAGCCATTGGAAAGCAAATGGAAGAAGCTATCCTGCAGGCGAAAAATGAACAGGATTCTGTAGGCGGCATTGTGGAATGTATGGTAACCGGCCTTCCTATTGGACTGGGGGATCCGTTTTTTGATTCCTTAGAAAGTGAATTGGCTCACATGATGTTCTCCGTTCCGGCGGTGAAAGGCATCGAATTTGGGGAAGGGTTTGGTATGGCTGATATGAAAGGCTCTGAGGCCAATGACCCTATGGCCTATGAAAATGGAAACCCGGTAGTAACCACCAATCACAACGGCGGCATCTTAGGTGGTATTTCCAATGGTGCGCCGGTACTTTTTAAAGTAGCGATCAAACCGACACCTTCCATTGGAAAAGAGCAGCACACGGTAAATCTGTCGACCAAAGAAAACACACTGCTCTCCGTCAAAGGCCGTCACGACCCATGCATTGTCCCCAGAGCCATTCCAGTCATCGAAAATGCGACCGCACTGGTGATTTTAGACGCAATGTTGATTGGTGGTTTAAATGCGTAGTGCGCATTACGCATTCAAATTAGAATGATAAAAAGGGGAATCCTCATGAGTGATAGAATCTTAAAAGTTGGCTGCTACGGTGCCAAAGGGTCTTATACCTACGAAGCCATGGAGCAGCAGTTTGGCAATCAAAAGAGGGAAGAATCCTATTTTCCTCTGTTTGAAGATGTGGTGAAGGCGGTCAAAGAAGGAACTATCGATTATGGTGTCATGCCTATTGAAAATTCTTCCACCGGCGGTATCACCGAAGTATATGATTTGATTCAGAAATATGATTGCGCTGTGGTGGGCGAGCAGTTGGTAAAAATCGAACACAATCTCTTAGGCGTACCGGGAGCTACCTTGGATGATATCGACACAGTGTATTCCCATCCGCAGGGGTTTGCTCAGTGCCGGCCATTTTTCAATGAACATCGGAATTGGAAACTGGAACCTTATTTTTCCACTTCCCGCAGTGCAGAACGGGTAGCGGAAGATGGAAAGAAGAACCAGGCCGCTGTGGCTAGCAAAACTGCGGCACGGCTCTATGGATTGGATGTACTGGCGGAAAATATTTTCTTTAATTCCAGCAACTACACCCGGTTCTTCATTATCGGACCGAAAATGGAAATCACCGATGCAGCCGATAAAATCACGTTGGTGGTTTCTGTTAAACACGAACCGGGGGCTCTTTATCACGTGCTGGGCTATTTCTTCTACGGTGGCATGAATATGACCCACTTGGAATCTCGCCCCATGGAAGGTCGTCCTTTTGAATATTTCTTCCATATCGATGTGATGGGTAAATTGAATGATCCGTCCAACATGCAAACCTTGCACGGCCTGTCGTCTATGTGCACCTATTTCAAAGTGCTGGGAAATTATCCGTCATGTAAAAGGTAGTAGGCAGTTAGCGGTAGGCAGTTGGCAGTTTCTAATTACTGCAAACAGCTAACTGCCTACTGCTAACTTTATTATGGAGGCTATATGAAACTTGGCTTAATTGGAGAAGTGCTCGGGCACAGTTTGTCTCCTAAGATTCATGAACTGTTATTTCAAAAAATGAAATGGCATAGCACCTATGATTTGGTAGAAATTCCCAAAGTGGGATTTGATGACCGCTTGAAGGACGTGTTATCCACCTATGATGGATGCAATGTGACCATTCCTTATAAATTGGATGTGATTCCTTTCTTAGATGAAGTGTCGGAAGAAGCGAAAACCATCGGGGCGGTCAATACCATTGCGAAAAGTGATGGAAAGTGGAAAGGATATAATACCGATTACATTGGCTTCAAACGGACGGTGACCAAAATCCATGGTGATGTGAAGGGAAAACCGGTGGCGGTGTTGGGCCACGGCGGTGCTTCTCGGGCCGTCATTCAGTGTCTCTATGATTTAGGGGCGTCGGTGATTCATGTAGTGAGCCGTCATCCGGAAACGGTGCCAGCGGATTTCCTCAGCTTTGCCAAAGAAAGACGAGTAGAAATCATTGGCTATGACACCTTTGAAACCATGCCTTCTGGCTATTTGCTGGTGAATACCACTCCGGTGGGCATGCATCCCAAAGTGGGGGTGTCTCCTATTTCCAAAGAAAAAGCAGCCACCTATCCGAAAGTGATCGACATCATTTACAATCCAGAAGAGACACAACTGCTGCACGATGCGACCCAGGCAGAAAAAATCAACGGCATGTACATGCTGGTCATGCAAGCCATGGCAGCAGAAGAAATCTGGATGGGAAAAGAAATTCCGGAAGATGTGGTCATGGAGATTGTGAAAGAAATGGGAGAATAGCCTTAGCACGCAGGCGTCTTTAGGAATACATGTATAGGAAAAGGTTAGCCCTCCGGGCGGGTTATTGTTCAGATGAAACCCAATATCTAACATGACGATTTTACGGCTCTTCTAAAGGTTATAAAGGGTTATGAAATACGGCATTTCTATAACCCTTTATAACCTTTAGAAGAGTGGTTTATTTTCTTTGTTGGTTTAACGAAATCAGCAGAACAATAACCTTGATGTAAACCGTATATTCTATTTGCTGTTCAAATGCAATTTGTAGAATGATACCCTTTACATATATGGGGGAGAAAGGTGGATATGGCAGATATGAGAAACATTATCCTCATCGGCATGCCCGGCAGCGGGAAGAGTACATTTGGAAAAATGCTGGCTCAGAAGTTGGGTAGGGAGTTTGTGGATGCCGATACCTATTTGGAAGAAAAAGAAGGAAAAACCATTAAAGAACTTTTCACGGTCAGTGAAGATTGCTTCCGTGATGCAGAAGAACGAACCATTCAGGATTTGGCACAAAAAGAAGGACTGGTCATTGCCACCGGCGGCGGTGTGGTGAAGCGGGAAAGAAATATCACCCATTTAAAAAAATCCGGTATCATTCTATTTATTGATAGAAAACCGGAAGATATTGTAACCGACGTAGAAGTCGGTACCCGTCCCCTCTTGGCAGAAGGAACGAAAAAAGTTTTTGACCTGTACAATGAACGAATTGCTTTGTACAGGAAAAGTGCCGATGTGGCGGTGGAAAATAAGGGCTCGTTGGAAGAAGTGATGGAAGAAATGCTGAAAACATTGAATCAATAGGTTATTGTTTTGCTGCTTTCGATATTGCACAAAGAGTTTCTAACTATTGCGACAAGGTTAAAAAGGGTTATTACGATATCCTCATGACCTTTCTACAACTGTTTCACATGAAACGTGCCCCAAAAGGGTAGCCCTTCGGGCAGGTTATACTCTGTGATTCCATTGGTTTCTATTGTCATTTACTGCATACAGAAAAGGGTTATAAAAGGTTATGAGACTTACGGTATCCTCATAACCTTTTATAACCCTTTTTAACCTTGTCACCATCGGCAGAAGCTCTTTGTGAGATATAGAAAGCAGCAGAACAATAACCTTTCTAGTCATGTTTCACGTGAAACATTTCTCTAGCGGACAAGAAAACTAATCCTTCACAGCGCCAACTTATAAATTTCCACCAAATCTTCTTCTGCTACATTCACAAAGCCATGGAGGAGGCCGTCTTCTTTGCCTTTCCAGAGGATGGTTTTGTGGGCCATTTCTTCAAAGTGGGAGTCATCGATACCGACGTCAGAGAGGTGTCCCGGAAGGCCCAGCGTTTTGGTAAAATATTTTTCCAATGCTTTGATGCCTTTTTTTGCGATTTTCTTATCCGATTTTCCTTTTGGATCGATGCCCATGACGTTGATGGCAAATTGGGCGATTTTCGGTGCCGTGTGTTTATCCAGCACGTACCGAAGGAAGGCGGGCGTCAGAATAGCCAAGCCCAGTCCGTGGGTGATGCCGTAGAGGGCAGACAGTTCGTGTTCGATGCCGTGGCAGATCCAGCCAACAGAATGGCCGGAATCGATGAAATCATTGATGGCCCAGGAAGCATTCCAAAGCAGATTGGCCCGGGCTTCTTCATCATTTCCGTCTTTCATGGCGCGAGGGGCGTCTTCCATGACGGAGCGCATCATGGCTTCCATGAATCCGTCGGTGGCGGTAAAGCCCTGTTCCTGGTTGAAATAGACTTCCATGATATGAGACAGAATATCTGCACTGCCGCAAGCGGTCTGGAAAGCGGGGACGGTGTAGGTATTTTCCGGGCAAAGGAAGGATACTTTCGGACGCAGCGCTTCCGTGGTCCAACCGTATTTTTCCTGGGTTTCAGGATTGGTGATAACTGCGCAGCTATTCATTTCTGAACCAGTGGCAGCCATGGTGGGAACCGTAATCAATGGCAGGGCATGGGAAATCTGGGCCCGGCTTTTGATGAGCTGCCACGGGTCTTCTTCATAAAATACACTGCCTGCAATGGCTTTGGCGGTGTCAAGCACGCTACCGCCACCGACAGCGAGAATCACATCCACATCGCCGTGACGGCAAAGGGAAATACCCTGCCGCACCGGATCGATTTCCGGATTGGCCTGGATACCGGACAGCTCATAGCCCGCCATGCCGGCCAATTGGATTTCTTTCATAATGGTATCGTAAAGTCCATTTTTCTTGATGGACCCGCCGCCATACACCAGAAGGACCTGGTGGCCGAAACGGGACAACTCTTCATGGAGATGCGTGAGCTCTCCATTTCCAAAATATACTTTGGTGGGATTGTGGTAGATGAAATTTTGAATCATGATGATGTACCTCGGGGAAATACAGTGAGAAGTTAGCAGTTAGCGGTTAGCAGTTAGCTGTTAACCGTAAACCGTTAACAGCCAACAGCCAACTGCCAACCGCTAACTGTCAACTGCTAACTACAAACTACTTCACCGGCAAGCTGGGATTTCTGGTTTCTGCAATCCATTTTGTAAAGTCGTCTGGTGACACGTGGAGATGGGCTTCGGCCCAGGGTTTCCATTTTTCAGATTTCTTTCTGGTGCGGAGGATGGTTTCTGCTTTTTGCCCTGTGTGCTGCTCTAATAAGTAGGAAAGGCGAATCCAATGGTTGGGATAGCCTTCTTCCAAAAGGGCAGCGGCGCGGTTTTCTTCTATGCCATAGAACCGATGGAGCCGGTTCGCACGGTGGGCGATGTATTTCTTGTGATATAACTCTGGCGTGAGGCCCAGTTTCTTTTCGATGATGCCCCAGGGATCTTCTTGGCGCATGGCGAGAATGGTTTCGATGGACTGGCCTGATAAACAGGAAAGAAGTGCCGCTTTGTCTAATTCTAGAAAGCGATAGCCCTTCGCAATCAGTGCTTCGGCGGTTTCTTCTGGAATTTCGTATTTGTAATGCAAGCTGCGGATTTGGTCTGTTTCAGAGGGAGAAGAAGTTTTCATATCCATGTCCTTTCCTTTGCTGACAACTCATTATTTGAATCATAGTATAACATAATTTTCCGCCCATGTTTGTTGGAAAGGTTTCAAGTGAAACTGGTGTAGAAAGGTTATTATTCTGCTACTTTCGATAATTCACAAAGATTTTCTAACGCTTGTGACAGGGTTAAAAAGGGTTATAAAAGGTTATGGGAAAATCGTAAATGCATAACCTTTTATAACCCTTTTATCTATGTATTACATGCCAAGAGAAACAAGCGGAATCATAGGGGATAACCTGCCCGAAGGGCTACCCTTTTTAGAAAGGCTTCACGTGAAACTTGAATCTAGCGGACTCGAATTCCAATCAATTATCCCGCAATGCCCGTTTCAGAATCTTGCCGGTGGCATTTTTCGGCAGGGCGTCCATGGGGATGAAGCGGCGGGGGATTTTGTAGCTGGCGATGTTCTGGGACATGTATTTCCGAATCTTGTTTTCGTCAAATTCGTAGCCTTCTTTCATGACCACATAGGCCCAGACAGCTTGTCCGCGCAGGGGATCCGGATGGCCTACGACGGCACATTCGCCGACCCCTTCGATTTCATAAATGCAATCTTCCACTTCCCCTGGATAGATGTTTTCGCCATTGACGATGATCAGGTCTTTCAACCGGTCCACAATGTAAATGTACCGGTCTTCATCCATGTACGCCAGGTCTCCCGTATGGAGCCAGCCGTCTTCGGTGAAGACTTTTTTCGTTTCTTCCGGTTTGTTCCAATAGCCTTTCATGACGTTGTCACCCCGGACGAGGAGTTCCCCTACGGTGCCCGGTACATAGTCACCGTCTGTGCCGGTGGCAATCTTGGCTTCTACGCCGGGGATGGTGGGGCCGCTGGTGAGGTATTTCGGTTTGGCAGTCGGCAAGACGCAAACCACCGGGGAGGCTTCTGTGAGACCATATCCTTCCTGGACTGGGTGTTTATAGCGCATAAAGAAGGCCTGGGAAATGGGCTGCGGAATGGAAGCACCACCGGAAATAAAGGTATGCACCGTTTTCATCAGAGACGGTTCCCCTTTGCGGGCCAGGAGATTGTACATCGGTGGCACCATGATGGCGATGGTAATGCCGTGTTTCACGATGGTGTTGATAATTTCTGACGGGCTTCTGGAACGGAGAATCACAATGGTGGAATGGGCATAAAGGCCGCCGTGAACCACAGTGGTCATGCCATAGCAGTGGAACATCGGGAGCACACAGAGCACCTTGTCTTCTGGCTTGAAAATGATGCGAGCAGTGAATTGTTCCACATTTCTAACTAAGTTTTTGTGAGACAGCATAGCACCCTTCGGACTGCCGGTGGTGCCGGAGGTGTATACCAGGGCGCATACGTCATCTTCGGTGAGGTCTTCTGGGAAAGCAGGGGCTTCCGGTGCATTTTCCTTCTGGGCTTTGTAATCCAAATCATGGATGTCAATGGTTTCGACCGAAACGTCCATGGGAGTGTCCGTAATCATCAGGCGGGTGGTGGAATCTTTCAGAATATAATCCACTTCGCGGTCTACCAGAGAATTATTCACTGGAATAATGATGGCTCCCAGGCTCACTACGGCCATAAAAGCATAGACAAATTCTGCTCGATTGGCGGAGTACAGGGCCACCCGATCGCCTTTGCGAATGCCCATGGCATACAACGTATTTCTATATCGACGAATGGCTTCTTCCAATTCGCCATATGTGACTGTGGCATCTCCTTCAAAAGCCAGATGGGCCGGATCGGCCCCTTTCATGATTTCGTGTAAAAACATAGTGTACCTCTTTCTTTGCTAGCTTACATGACATATGGGCCACTTTACGTGTGTAGTGAGAAGTTAGAAATGGTGGTGGCGGCGCACAATTCATAAAGCACCGCAAATTATATAAATTTTATAATGATGGGGACAAAAGACTTCTCGATTTCGATGGCGTAGAGTGGTTTTTTAGGTTAGTAAAAAATGAAATTATGACTGATTTGCATGATTTTATAATATATTTACATATGTCTATTGTAGCAAATTTAGGGGCCCGTGGCTAGTGACTGCGGTGGTTTGACTCCGGTGGAATCACATAACCCTTTATAACCTCTTTAACCCTGTCGCAAGCGGTTGCACTACCATGTAAGAAATAGTAAATAGCAGAATAATAACCTTTTCACCAAATGTTTCACATGAAACATGACTCTGGTGGCTTCAATCCCTAATTCCAATTCCCAAAAATATTTCCCCACCTCTTCCCCTGTATGTTATAATAAAATTGTATTTTGTGCGAAAAATGTAACGTACAGATTTTATTTCCTGCTACACCTTAGAAAGACACAGGCAGGAAAAGATTCCGTCACAGGAAGGAAGAATGAATCATGGCAACAGCAATGGTAATTGGTGCCCAGTGGGGCGATGAAGGTAAAGGCAAGATCGTAGACTACTTGGCTGCAAAAGCAGACGTAGTGGTTCGTTCCCAGGGCGGAAATAATGCAGGTCATACAGTTGTGACCGGCGGCAAGGCATATCCGCTTCGTTTGATGCCAAGCGGCATCATGTATCCTGGTACCGTCTGCATTATCGGTACTGGCGTCGTAGTAGATCCGAAGAGCCTTTTGGAAGAAATGCAGAGACTGGAAGAACAGGGCATCGATGCAAAGCATTTGCAGATTTCTACCCGTGCTCAGGTGGTATTCCCGTACCACATCCGTCTGGATGAAGCAGAAGAATCCAGAAAAGGCAGCCGCAAAATCGGCACCACTAAGAATGGTATCGGACCCTGCTATGCAGATAAAATCAATCGTATCGGTATCCGCATGTGCGATCTGATGGACAAAGAAACTTTCGCTGAAAAGTTGAAATACAACGTAGAACAGAAGAACATGATGCTGGAAAAACTGTACGGTATGGAAGGCTTCGATTATGAAAAAATGTTGGACGATTACCTGGGCTATGCAGAAAAGCTTCGCCCGTACGTAAAAGATACCAACTACACCGTACAGAAATTGGTGAAAGAAGGAAAGAATGTCCTGTTCGAAGGTGCACAGGCTTCCATGCTGGATTGCGATAACGGAACCTATCCATTCGTTACTTCTTCCCATCCAACCGCTGGCGGTGCTTGCATCGGCGCTGGTATCGGACCGCACAACATGAAGAACATCTTCGGCGTGGTCAAAGCATACAGCACCCGCGTAGGTCAGGGCCCATTCCCGACAGAACTGTTGGATGAAACCGGTGATTATCTCAGAAATACCGCTCACGAATTCGGCACCGTTACAGGCCGTCCGCGTCGTATCGGCTGGCTCGATACCCGCGCAGTTCGTTATGCAGCAGAACTGAACTCCTTCGATTACCTGGCTATCACCAGACTGGATATCCTGGATGACATGGATGAAATCAAAGTTTGCGTAGGCTATGAATACGAAGGCAAAGAAGTAGAAGAATACCCGGCTGACCTGAAGTTCCTGGAAAAGATCACTCCAGTATACAAGACCTTCAAAGGCTGGAAACAGAAGATTTCTGACATCAGAAACTACGATGAACTGCCGGCTCTGTGCAAGGAATACCTGGATGGTATTTCCAAACTCATCGGTGTACCGATTGGCATCGTTTCCGTCGGCCCAAGCCGTGAACAGACCATCGTGATTAAAGAAGTATTCTAACTATAGCGTAACAAAGAGGACATGAGACGTAAGAGTCTCATGTCCTTTTTTATTAGTTAGGAGTTATTAGTTAGGAGTTAGGAGTGAGGAGTGGTGGAAGGGGCGCACAATTCATAAAGCGCCCCAATACCCCTTTTTATAGGTTATTATTTTGCTGACTTCTGTATCAAACATGATTATATATCGCTACGATCAAGGTTAAAAGGGTTACAAAGGGTTATGCGATTCCGATAGCTTCATAACCTTTTATAACCTTTTTAACCCTGTCACCTGCGTTTATTGTTCTATGTCAGAAATGGTAATCAGCAGAATAGTAACCTTATATAATTTGCGGCGCTTCCAAATTTTGTGCGCCGCTACCACCACTCCTCACTCCTCACTTTCCGATGCTGCTTTTTTGAAACGTGATACTCTTTCCTTTCTGTGATATAATTACAGTGTGTCGTTTGTTATATGTGCCTGCTTTATAGTGGGTGCCTTTTCTTATATCAGGAGTAAGAGTATGAAGAATTCAGATATTCGCCGGGAGGCGCCGAGGAAGAAGCGGTCTTTTTTCAAAAAGATACTGCTCTTTTTCTGCATCATTATCGGTATTGCTGTGGCGGGGGCTGCGGCGGGATTTATTGTGTCCGTATCTAGCCATTTGCCCGATGTGGCAGGAAATATCACGCCTAATGCCTCTTCGCAGATTTATGATGCCAAGGGGCGACTCATCACCACGGTTCATGCGGAAGAAAACCGTATCCCTGTGCCGATCACCCAGGTGCCGCAGAATTTGCAGAATGCATTTGTGGCAGCAGAAGATGTGCGTTTCTATGAACATCACGGCATTGACCCCAGAGGGATTATGCGTGCTGTATTTTCCAACATCGTCAGCCGAAATGCTACGGGACAGGGTGGTTCTACCATCACCCAGCAGCTGGCCCGTAATGCCTTCCTGACTCAGGAACAGACGCTGAAGAGAAAACTTTTGGAAGTGGTATTGGCTTTTGAAATTGAAAACAAATACACTAAGAAACAGATTCTGGAAATGTACATGAACCAGATTTATTTCGGACAGGGCTGCTATGGTATCCAGACCGCATCCAAAGTGTATTTTGGTAAAGACGTAAAAGATTTGTCCCTGCCGCAGTGTGCTATGCTCGCTGGACTTCCGAACAGCCCGAATTACTATTCTCCATTCCGCAGTCTAGAAGCAGCGAAATACCGCCAGGGCATCGTATTGGACCAGATGGCGAAATACGGCTATATCACCGAAGCGGATGCTGCCGCAGCCAAAGCGGCGGACGTGCATTTGGCAAAACCGGAACCGGCAAAGAATACAGAACACGTGGCTTCCTATTTCATCAACTACGTGATTCAGCAGATTAGCGATAAGTATGATTCCGACGCGATCTATAAAGAAGGCCTCAAGGTGTACACCACCCTGGACCTGGATATGCAGAAAGAAGCAGAAAAGGCACTGAAGAAAGAACTGCCAGCAGGCAATAAGGATGCCAAAGGACTGACCCAGCCGCAAGGGGCTATGGTTTCTATCGAAGTCGGCACAGGCCATATCAAAGCCATGGTAGGCGGCCGCGGGGAAGACCATTTCAACCGTGCAGTGCAGATGGTTCGTCAGCCTGGTTCTTCCTTCAAACCGTTTGTATACCTTACCGCATTTGAAAATAAATATAGTCCATATGACACCATCAGCAATGAAAAGAAAACCTATGGCGGCGGATGGACACCGAAAAACTACGGTGGTACCTCCGGCGGTCAGGTCACCATCGAAGAAGCCCTGGTAAACTCCATGAATATCCCGACCATTGATCTGGCCAATAAAGTGGGCATGTCCAAGGTGCTGAAAACCGCAGAAGCCTGTGGTATTTCTACTCTCGTCAAAGACGGAAAGAGCAACGATGATAACTTGGCAGCTTCCATCGGTGGTCTCACCAATGGGGTATCTGTGTATGATATGGCCAAAGCGTACAGCGTATTTGCCAATGACGGCAAATTGGTGGAACCGACGGCCATTCTGAAAGTCATTGACCGTAATGGCAACATTTTGGAAGACCACTCTGGCAAGGCAGAATCCAAGCAGGTGGTGGATGAAAATGCGGTATATCGTCTGACCAGTATCCTGGAAGAAGTTATTTCCAGAGGTACCGGTGGCAATGCAGCGATTGGTCGCCCCGCCGCTGGTAAAACCGGCACCACCGATGACGAACACGATGCTTGGTTCGTGGGCTATACTCCGGAACTGGTTACTGCTGTTTGGATTGGCGATGATACCTCTTCCAACGCAGGTTACACCGGCGGCACCATTCCGGCGGCTATCTGGAGAGACTTCATGAGCGAAGCACTGGGCAGTTACAAGTCCAAGTCCTTCTCTGTACCAGAATCGATTCGTGCGGAAATAGCCAGAGCCCAGGCGGCTAAAGCGGAACAGGCAGCTAAAGAAAAAGCTGACAATGAAAAGAAAGAGAAAGAAGATAAAGCTAAAGCCGTAAAGAACGCCGGCAGCAAACTGCTGGATCGCATCACCGGAAAGACCACACCGAAACCGCAGGAAGGAACCGGGAAGGCGACGAACTGATGGTGACTGGTGGACTAGTGACTGGTGACTGGGAATCCATATCGAGAGTTGCCAAAGCTGCTAGCTATTGGTTCCTAGTCGGCTAGAAGCTGGCAGCTAATGGCTGTGACACTAAAGAAATAAATGGAAAACACCGCTGGTATCAAGGTTATAAAAGGGTATGTCATGATTGGTAAAATACCCTTTTATGGCTTTGGTGCTGGTGGTGTTTTTTATTTGTTGTTTGTTGGTTTACTTGCCGAGTTCTTTTTTCCAATTTGCCATGACGAAAGTGCCATTGGTTTAGGGTTTAAGGTTTGAATGACACGCGCAACCCTCAAACCTTAAACCAATGCCGCTGTGTATTTGTGCGAATTGTATTATATGTACTTGGAGGATAAACCAACAACTAACAACCAACAACAAAAGATTCATATTTCTTGTATCTCCTTAAAGAAAAGTTCAATAGGGGAGAATTTCTTCGATGCCATGTGATTTGCAGCAAGAAAATGGAAAAGACTTGAAAAACTATACTTTAATAAAAAATTGTATGTAGTATAATAGAGACAGGTTAACAGAAAAGAATCGTGAATCAGAAATATGTCCAAGTGGTATGGGATGGAATTTGGAGGGCCCAGACCTTTCTCTTCCGGTGTCGTTGTCCGGGAGTTGGGAGGAATGATCGTTTCAAAGGATAGACTATGCTGACTTATTTTTGTGAGATGGGGTATTTGGCAGGAAACCTGGAATGTATGGGGGATTCTGGCAAAAAACCAACCATCTGCCTTGGCGTATCGGTCTGTCTCCCTGCGCTAGGGAAAGATTTCTGGAAGAAAAAGAAAAGGTTATAGACGTGCCTCCGGTATCAAAAATCAGCGTGTCGTGATCGCTGGACTATGAAAATGGAGAGCCCCTGTGACGTTCCTCTCGCGAAGGATTTGTTTTCTCTTTCTCGCACGAAGTGAGTGCTTCCGTAGAAATCTCATGTATATTTCCCTTCATGAGGATGGTCTCGCGACCCGCCGACGGTGTAACGGCAGAACAGAGTGGAGTTGTCCGCTGCTCTTTTCTAAGAAATAGAACTATTTCACCACACCTCTTTATAGGTCTATGATTTTCATAGGGTTATGATTTAAACATTCTGAAAACTCCAAAAATACAAAAACCCTCACCGGCTGCCATCCGGTGAGGGTTTTTTATGTACTTATTGAGTGAGGAGTTAGGAATGAGGAGTGAGGAGTGGTGGTAGCGGCGCACAGCTTATAAAGCGCCGAAAATATAAATAATGAAATCGTGACTGGTGAGTACGGATTGTTATTTGTGGGTGGTTGTTGGTTTACCTGCCGAGTCGTTCTGATGGCAACTTGCCGGTGCGAAAGAGGCATTGGTTTAGGGTTTAAGGTTTGAATGATAAACCCTAAACCTTAAACCAATGAGGATTTGCTTTTGTGCGAAATGTGCTATATGAACTCTGAGCATAAACCAACAACCAACAACAAAATTAAAATAATCAAATTCTAATGATGGAAATGTTCGTTTTTTTTCGTCCAATTTTTGATTATATAGATAGAGGGGGAAAAATGCAATGAGGAATTAGAAATGAGGAATGATGGTGTCAATGTAGGGCATACTAAAACGGGAAGTCTCATTTCATACCCTAAAATAAAAAAAGAGACGTGAGGAATAACACAAAGATTCTTCGACATCGCCCTACGGGCGGCTCAGAATGACGGGAAAGAGAAGAACAACGCTAGAGGGAAAGAAAAGACCGTTAGTTAATGAGGCTAACAGATCGGCGGTAACATACTAAGATCAACAAACGGAACTGTCTCTAGCGTCATTCCGACCAACGTGGAGGAATCTTTTTCGTTTTTATAAAAGGCAGAATGGGAGAAAATCGGCATGAAATGAGACTTAGCGTCTGGAGTGGCAAATATGAGGCTAATAAAAATTATCAAATTTGATGTTGTGATTTGGGGGTACTTCTGCAATTTTAATATATAGAGGGGGATAAGTAAGCAGTTGACTGTTAGCCGTAGGCAGAAAAACACTGCGAACTGATAACTGCTAACTGCAAACTGAATTTCGCTAGGTATGGTTTTGAAGGGCTGATGCAATTTTAATATATGGAAAGGCAGTGAGAAGTTAGACGTGAGAAATGGTGGTAGCGGCGCACAGCTTAAAAAGCGCCGCGAGTTAGAAATAAGTTTAACGAGAATCTAATATGAATAGGTTGTTTTTCGATACCCCTATTTCGTTTATATAGATAGAGGGATAAGTAAGCCGTTGACAGTAAGCAGTAGGCAGAAAATACTGCAAACGACCAACTGCTAACAGCAAACTAAATTTCTATAGGTATGGTTTTGAAGGGCTGATGCAATTTTAATATATGGAGGGGAAATGTTGTTGGTTGATGGTTTACCCACCAAGTCCGTTTGGGGCAACTTGCCTTGGTGAAAGAGGCAATGGTTTAGGGTTTAAGGTTTAGGGGATGCCATTTAAACCTTAAACCAATAAGGATTTGCATTTGTGCAAATTGTATCTAAAGGGCCCGGAACGTAAACCCAAAACCAACAACCACCAACCGACAACTAGCAACAAAATTAAAATAATCAAATTCTAATCTTCAAAATGTTCGTTTTTTTCGTCAAATTTCCGTTTTTATAGATAGAGGGGGAAAATG
>SAMEA104315425__coassemble_962_pt1 | contig 18111 bp, 12 predicted proteins | sample SAMEA104315425__metabat2_low_PE_033 | metagenome-assembled genome bin SAMEA104315425 (sample SAMEA104315425) | gut metagenome | biome: Monkey gut; feature: monkey-associated habitat; material: faeces | place: China | collected 2013
TGTGCTAATTACTGCTTTCTAACAAGGAAATGACAGCGCTGGAGTAAAGGTTATTATTCTGCCTTGTGCTGTTTTCTCACATAGAAGTTATACCGCTTAGTAAAAGGTTATATAGGGTTATGTTAAAGGGATTAGTAGCTAGGGATTAGGGATTGGGACGCTGGGTTCGCTTTTCGTACAATTGGAGAAGTATACCGCTGGTGCTGATTATGCCTCTCTGAGGCATTCTATCCCCGGCTTTGCCGCCCCTTCTCCAAGGGGGCACACGCTAGAGATGATTCCGCTATAGAAATGTTTCACGTAAAACATTTCTATATGGGTTATTATTCTGCCTTGAACTTACTATTCCTATATAAATGCTACCGCTTTTCACAAGGTTATGAAGGTTATACAAGGTTACGAAACTTGCGAAAATTACATAACCTTATATAACCCTTTATAACCTTGTCGCAACCCATATGACCACTTTGTTAGAAATAGTAAATCAGCAGCATCATACCCTTTTCTCCCACGTTTCACGTGAAACATGGGAATCTTACCGTTACTCCTGCATCGGATTGTCCTACAGCTAGCAAAATAGTCCGCTACTGCTTTGAGATTTCTCCACTTCTGTCCAACATAGTACTGGACTACACTGTATAGTCATTAAGCACTAATCCCATCGGTCGAAATGACGAGTACGGACAGCATAACAATTCCCCTAATCCCTAGGGCCTAGTTACTAATCCCGCAGCACCACTTACCAGTCACCCAACTATACAAAAAAGAACCCGGATAGAAAGATCTCCTTCCACTCAGGTTCTTTTTTTATAATCATATATATATTGCGGCGCTTCCAAATTTTACGCGCCGCCACCACCACTTCTAACTTCTCACTTGTAACTTCTCACTGCCTTTCAGCGTTTCTTCTATCAGCTTTTTCAATTCTCTCGCTGCTTTGTCCGGTTCTTTACTTGTCATAATGGCTGAAACGATGGCAAAACCATCTATGGTACTTCCTTTGAAATCCGGAATAGTTTTCTGATTGATGCCACCAATGGCCACTACGGGAATATGAACCTTCTTTTTTATTTCTTCCAATGTTTCCATGGTGGTAAAGTCCGCATCGGTTTTGGTCGCCGTGGGATACATGGTCCCTACTCCCAGGTAATCTGCTCCATCAGCTTCTGCTTGCAAGGCTTCTTTTAAGTTAGCCACCGATACGCCAAGTATTTTATCCGGTCCAATCAATTTCCGTGCTATAGCTGCCGGCATATCACTTTGGCCTACATGGACACCATCGGCACCGCTGGCTAGCATCACGTCAATTCGATCATCAATAATCAGCGGCACATGATATTGGTCTGTGATTTTTTTCAAAGCCACAGCCCGTTCGTACAGGACACCGGTATCACCAGATTTCTCTCTTAGTTGCACCAGTGTTACGCCGCCTCGGATCGCTTTTTCTACTACACCTTCCAAAGTATCTCCCTGGGGCATTCTACGGTCAGTCACCAGGTACAGGGTATAATCAATCTTCTTCATAGCGCGCTCCCCGTTCCAATGTTTCGCCATCCATCTGTCCCAATTCGTCAATGATTCCCATATGGAAGTGCCCAAATCCCTGGTTTTTGTATTTTTCCCACGCCTTTTCTCCAGAAAGTCCCATGGTAATCATCGCTGCTGCAGCGGCTTCCCATGGATGTTCTGGATTGGCGCCGCAGAAAGCGCCAATGATGGATGTGCACATACAACCGGATCCAGTGATGGCCGACATAGCAGGGCACCCATTTCTGACATAGATCACTTTTTCTCCATCGGTGATGATGTCCGTAGCTCCGCTGATTACTACAACTGCTTTCCATCGTTTCGCCAATTTCTTCGCTATCGGAACGGCTGCTTTTTCATCAGCTTCTCCCGCATCGACCCCTTTGGTGGATACTGATTCACCACCTAAAGACAGAATTTCAGAAATATTTCCTCGCACCACTGTCATTTGGATGTTAGAAATAATTTCCTGGGCCATCTGATTTCTAAAAGGAGTGGCACCGCAACCGACGGGATCAAAAATAACCGGGATACCAAGGGCATTGGCTTTTCTTCCGGCCGCAATCATGGATTCCACTTTGGTTACATTTAGTGTACCAATATTTAAAACCAATGCTTTGGAAATAGAAACCATGTCTTCTACTTCATCAATGGCGTCAGCCATGACGGGAGAAGCACCGATGGCTAAGCACCCATTGGCACAATCATTGACTGTCACATAATTGGTGATGTGATGCACCAGTGGATTTTCTTCTCTTACACGCTGGATATAGGAAGCTAATTTCATGATGGTTCTCCTTTGCAAACTACAACGTTTCCTTTCGTTCCAATTGGTCAGCTTTCTTTAAATTCTGTTTCACCCCATAGCCTTCTCTGTAATAGGAAGCCAAGATGTGACAAAACCCATTGGCCCCTCTTTTCGCCAATTTTCGAGCATAGTATGCCGCTTTTCTTGGATTTTCCCCATGCAAAGCGCCAGCCCAGGTAGCACTATTTCCTGAATAATAAAACCACAACAATACCAGAAGTTCTTCTGACTCATTGATTTCCATCAAATGGTTCGCCGCATTTAGGAAATCCTTGCCTTTCTTCCCAAAATCCTCTCCATGCTGCAAATACCAAATGGCGAGCAGTCGCCACATATTTTCATCATTGGTATCCTCTACCCCTTCGAGCAATACTTGTTCCATATTTTCCAAAAGAGTCACAAATTGCTTCCACAATTTCTTGTTCCGATGGTGAGGATCTTTATCCACTTTTCTAGCCAAAGGCTCCAGGTCATCCATGTAGGGCTTGATTTTTCCTTTATACCAATCAATCAAAGCACCGCGGCAATCCGCATCCCCAGCCTGGGTTCCTTTTTTCAAATAATTTCTATAGGACGAAATATCTCCCTCTCTCATAGCCATGTCAGCCAATTCCAGATAAGCAATGAAATAACCGTAATCAGCGGCTTTTTGAAATAACGAAACAGCTTCTTCTTTGTCATCTCCGGAAAGCAAACATTTTTCTGCCAAATCAAAGGTTACGCGTCCTGCTTCATATCGTCCAGTAGCAGCACCACATTCTTGTGCTTTCAAGTACCAATATATCGCTTGGTCAGAATCCGTACGGACACCTTCCCCTTTTTCGTACATTCTAGCCAATTGCATGCAAGAAAATGATTCGCCTTTAGCAGCTGCCTGCTTAAACAGTTTCACCGCTCGTTTTACATCTCTTTTGGTTCCATAGCCTTGCAGGAAATAGAGGGCGGCCTGTTCCATACAGCCCCCATCCCCATGGAGTGCGCCCCGCAAGAACCACGACAATGCAATGGCATCATTCCGTGTGGTTCCATTGTATTGAAATGTAGTGTGCTCGCTATATAAATAGCCAATCTGCATATAGGCCTGGTAAATACCACCTTGGATGGCTTCCTGGAACCAGGTCAAAGCAATGTCTCGAACTTCTTCGTATTGCAGCGCATCGCTCATCATGAGCAATCCTGCCTGGTAAGCCCCCATGGCAAGACCATTCCGAAAGGCTTCTCCGAAATAGCCAAAAGCCGCTTCCATATCTTTCTTCCGTCCCAAGCCTTTTTGGCACATTTGCCCCAAAGCCAGACAGCTTTCACTATGTCCGCGATCAGCCAAAATTTGAAATGCCTTTTCTGCTTTTGCATATTCCTTTTCTTTCAGGAAATGATTGCCCACTTGGTACAAACCTTGAGCGGCTCCATTTTTCCCTTGCATGACAGCTTGGCTTAGGTATTCCATCGCTTTATCATAATTTCTGATTTGCAAATAGGACTTGCCTAGCGTAATCAGTTCTGAAGTTGCCATTTCTTTGATTCTCCTATTATTTGGTGAACTGGTAGACTGGTGACTAGCCTACTCAATTTGATAGCAAGTATATATTATTTTTATTTTACCACGTTTGTCACTATTTTATGCTTTTCCTTTCCATACTATCCTTTCCATACTATATAGAAAAATAAAAAACTGGTAGACCAGCAACTCATGAAGGGAAACAAATCCCCGTCACAAGTCACCAGTCTACCAGTCCACTTTCATTATGATTATTTATTTTTCTCCACAAAGGCTTTCAATTCTGGATACCCAACGTTGCCATAGCCGATGATGCTATCTACCGGTTTTCCACCTTTGAAATAGATCAGATCCGGAATGGTTTCCACTTCATAGTGCTGGGCTAATTCTTCATCTTCATCGATGTTAATTCCATACACCGGAATATCTATTTCATCGGATAATTTTTCAATCATAGGACGAAGGCGACGGCAATACCCGCACCAAGGAGCACTGAATCCCACAATCATATCTCCTTTGGCTAATGCTTTGTCAAAATTTTCTGTGCCAGTTATCATCTGAATCATAGTAAAACCTCCTTTAGCAATACTTTTAATTTAAGCGAAATAAGCGATGATTCCATCTAATATAAAGGTTTCTCAAGTTGCTGAGGATTCTCAAGTTTCTCAGGTTTCTCGAATATGTTGATATCGCTAGCGTCTACAGGTATATTCGGAGAGCATGAGCCACTGGATAATCCTTAGTAACCTATAACTACAAGCGAATCTATGCTTACCTCAAATTCTTGAATTAACAACATTGACTCACAAAAAATAAGTTAACAGTTAGCAGAAGAGCCTTTTCATTCAATCAGTTGTAAATCGATAATTTTCTATTCATATTGTATCAATCATATCGATTTTTGTCAATAAAAAGAGATATGAATTTTATATTTTCTAATCCCTAGGGCCTAGCTACTCATCCCTAGCTACCAGTCACCAGTCTACCAGTCACCTATCAGTGCAATAAAAAAGACTGCGATAGGGAAACACTGATTTAATCATGGTTTGAAATTATTCTTGAATTTTTATTCAAAGTGAGGAAAGGAAATCCGCGAATAGCGAGCTATTTAAGGATTTCCTTGACGATGCTTTGGATAAAAATTCATATAATTTCAAACTCTTTGGTTAAATCAGCGTTTCCCTGGATCGCAGTCTGCTATTTTGGTGGAGATGAGGGGAGTCGAACCCCTGTCCAAAAAGCCTGTCACATAAACTTCTCCGAGTGCAGTTCACTGTTTTGAGATTTAAGCAAAGTACCGTACAGGAACAAACTACCTTTGCCGAGCCCAGAATTGGTTTCCCGCGGAAGTCCCAGACATCCTTCTTTGGTATCCTATTGGTTGATGTCAGCCTGCGGTCATAGGAAAACTGCAGGGGACATTAGCAGATTAGGCTGCTAAAGCAAAATCACGTTTTGCGTTTAAGTTTGTCCACCGTTTAGCGGGGTAGATGGAATCCCGACTCGCTATTCATGCCCCAGAATCTCCTGTCGAAACCGGTACATCCCCATATGGAGTCAACTTTATTGTATGCGATGTGGGGAAATTTGTCAAAGCAATTTTGATAACTAGAGACTGATAACGGAAGGATTTAGAAAATAAGGTTAGCCCTTCGGGCAGGTTATTATTTTGCAGATTCCATTAAACTCACATATCGAAATTGGCTAAGCAAAGGGTTATAAAGGTTATGTGTATACCGTTTTCGCATAACCCTTTATAACCTTTTTAACCTTGATTCATAAGTTATCATTGAAATGTTAGAAAAAAGAATTCTGCAGAATAATAACCTTAATATATGCGATATATGCGGCGCTTCCAAATTTTGTGCGCCGCCACCACCATTCCTCATTTCTAATTCCTAATTTCTCATTATACTTTCAAAAGCTGGTCTTCCTCCCATGGATTCTGCGGTTTTCACCGCATCCAGCACGGCCAATCGGATGGCTTCTTCTGCTAGGTATCCTACGGTATCAATCGGTGCTTCGACTTCGCCGGATGCCATGGTAAAAACTGTATCTCCATCCATAGACGTATGTACTGGCCGGATGGAACGGGCAAATCCATCGTGGGCCATGCCACTCACGGCTTTACATTCTGCTTTTGTCAAAATCGCATTGGTGACCACACATCCAATCGATGTATTTCCACCCATGACACGTTTGAATCCATGAAGCATCAAATCATGAGAGGAAACAATGGTCTTTTCATCATCTGCCAAAGCACCGGCCAGGACCTGATCGCCTTCATAAATTTCGCCACACGCATTGACTGCCATATACGCACCTACGTAAAGGCCACTATTCAAATGGAATTCCGCATAGCCGGCACCACTTTTCATAGCATGGTCTCCGCCGGTCAGTTTTCCTACCGTAGCCCCTGTGCCCGCGCCATAGCATCCCACCGGAAATACAGGTCCTGCAGCTTTGACCGCTTCATAGCCCATTTGCATGGTCGGATGGGCCGTATGACTTCCAATCAGTAAGTCAAAAAGAACCGCCTGGCACACAATAGGCACGCAAGCCGGTCCCACAAAGAAACCTCTTTTTTGTTCCGCCAAGTACTTCATGACACCACTGGATGCTTCCAATCCAAAAGCGGATCCGCCGGAAAGGACCACTGCGTGAATTTTCTGCACTGTCTTTTCTGGGTTGAGCAAATCCGTTTCCCTTGTCCCCGGCGCACAGCCGCGAACATCCACGCCAGCGGTGGCCCCTTCCTTCGGTGCCAAGATAACCGTAACCCCAGTGAGTCCTTCTCTATCCTCCGCCGTCCCAATTTGAAAACCAGGAACATGAATCTTTCTCATAAACATGATGAGTCACCTTTCTTGAATACGGTAACATCAAATGAGAAGTTAGGAATGAGAAATTAGGAATGTCGAAAGGGGCGCTCAATTCATAAAGCGACGCCATCCCCTCTTCTTAATTATAAAAGCTTTGCGGCGCTTCTAAATTTTATGCGCCGCCACCACCACTCCTCACTCCTAATTCCTAACTCCTCACTGCTTTTATAACTCGCCCTTTCTTGCCATCTGTAAGCAAAGGGCCAAGTCATCTGGTACCGGTGCTTCAAAATGCATCGCTTCTCCGGTTACCGGATGGTGCAAGTCCAAGGTCCAGGAATGGAGTGCCTGCCCTTCGATGGGGAAATGGTCCTTTTTCCATCCATAAAGCGGATCATTCACTACGGGATGACGGATATGGGCCATATGAACACGAATCTGGTGGGTTCGTCCTGTTTCCAATTTACATTCAATCCACGAATAGTGGGGCATAAATTCCAATACTTTGAAATGAGTCACTGCCGGTTTTCCTGTCTTGGGCTGTACATCCCATTTCATCCGGTCTTTCGTACTTCTTCCCAAAGGGAAACGAACCACGCCGGTATTTCCTTCCATTTGCCCATGTACCAGAGCCACATAATGACGCTGTGCTTCATGGGTGGCAATTTCTTCTTTCAGCACAGGAAACGCACGGGCGGACTTGGCCACCACCATCACACCAGACGTATCTTTGTCAAGCCGATGGACAATGCCGGGACGAATCGGATCTTCACATGCGTTAAACAAAGAATCCCCGCAATGGAAAAGCAGGGCATTGACCAAGGTACCATCCGGATTTCCGGAACCAGGATGGACCACCATGCCTCTGGCTTTATTAATCACCAGCATATCTTCGTCTTCATAGAGAATGTCCAAAGGCAAATCCTGCGGAATGAGAGACAGTTCTTTCTTTTCTTCCCAAGAAAAAGAAATTGCATCCCCTACCTGCACATGATAATTGGGGCGCACCATTTTATCAGGAAGCAAAATGGCTTTCCCTTCTTTAATCCATTTCTGTACTTCCGAACGGGTCAGACCAGAAGCATCTTTCAAAAACTGGTCCAAGCGCTGCCCAGACTCTTTTTCTCCTACGGTATAGGTTACTTCACTCATGAATCATGTCTCCAAAAATAAAATACAATCAGTGCCACGCCGACACAAATAAAAATATCTGCCACATTGAAAATCGGCCAAATGCGGAAATCAAAGAAATCTATCACGCCACTGAGACGTACCCGGTCAATGGCATTTCCTAAAGCGCCCCCAAGAAGCATGCCAATGGCCGCCGGAAAATAAACCGGTTCTTTGGGAATCCGTTTCCGAAAAGCAAAAAAGGCACCAAAAAGAATGAGTACAATCAATAAGAAAAACCACCGCTGGTAAGCCAAAATGCCAAAAGCCGCCCCAGGGTTCAAAATATAAGTCAAATGAAATACATTCGGAATCAGTGGAATCGATTCGCCCCACTCCATATGGGACACCACAATCCATTTCACCAACTGATCCAAAACGGTTACTATACAAGCAATACCTAACGTCAGCATATATTCCTCCTTTTCTAAGTTATTATATCATATATATGAATGTTGCATTTACATTTTCATTTCCTCGTGGACTAGTGACTGGTGACTCGTGACTTGGTGTACCTCATCCTAGTCACGAGTCACCAGTCACTAGCCTCCAAAATACAATGTTCCGAAATCAAAGATTTATTCTACTATATTGATGGAAGGGGAAAAAGAAATCCTTCCGGAATGTTCACTTCCATTTCAAAATGGCAGGAGTACTCACCTTAAGGACTGCGATTGGGAAATGGAGGGGAATAGAAATTTAGGATTTCTGATTTCCTTCCCAGCTAAGAAGCGGGCCCGCCAATAAGCTGAAAATAAAATAAAGAAGCATGGAAATCCCATCAAACACCAATTTCTGATGTTCAGGCTGTTACGACCGAGCCTAGAGCTAGTATTTCCTTCGGGAAATATGAAATGCGCTGCTGCCGATTAACGGTGGTCATCATTATGGTTTCTAGGGAGACCCATGCTTTTTTGTAGTACTTAAAATCAGTGAGGAGTGAGGAATTAGGAGTGGTGGTGGCGGCGCATCAATTTATATAGTGCCGCAAGACTTATATATTTTCCGACGTAATCGATAATATTATAACCGACTATCCAGCACATTCGAGAAACCTGAGAAACTTGAGCCACTTGAGCAACCTTTTTCCACACAAAAACGAGCAATGATTATCTCATTGCTCGTTTTTTCATACTATATCAATAAGGAATAAATACTTCCACGCTTTGTCTACCGAAGCGATAACATTCTTCGAAGGTTTCCATGCAGAGATCGATGCGGTCCCCGTTGATAGCTCCACCTGTATCAGCGGCTACAGCATAACCATAGTTAGGAATGAATACGCTGGTTCCCAAAGGAATCACCGACGGGTCCACTGCTACAGTGCCGTGACCAGCTTGTGTTCCTGTGGCAGTAATGCCTCGACCATCTCCATCACTGGGATGATAGGCACTGGCATTCATGGTAGTCACAAAGCCGATGGTGTTTTCCGCTGTTCCTGTTTTGATGACGCCAGGAACGCCTTCTTTCAAAACCGTGGCATGGCCCACTTTGGTTTTTACGATTTTCCCATTGGAAATAAATTCATCCAGTTCGACTTCTCTTTCCCCCGGAATGCCTTCCTGTACCACCACTTCTTCTCCCGGCTTCATGGTGCCGTCAAACCATTTATTGTAGTGGATATTCATGGCTTCTTTGCGATTCACTTTTCTTGCGGTGTAAGGCACCACGTGAATCTGCATGCCATTTCTCACTTTGGTCATGCCATCTTCAATGGACATCATTGTTTTCCAGTCAAATCCTGCTTCGTGCAGAACGCCTTGCACGGTCTGCTGGGTGGTATATACCACTTTGGATTTTCCCTGGGAAACGATAGTCACCGGCTGAGCCCGTTCTACCACCACCACAGCGCCATTTTTGACGTTGTCTGTGCTGGTCCAAAACTTGTCGTAGGTATTCAGGGTAACATCTGCTTCTGTTAAAATTTTTTTAAAACTATTGGCTTCTGTAGAAACAACTTTTTTCTCTTTCCCATCATACACAGTAACCTGTTTCTTTTCATCAGTCAAAGAAAAGTTGAACGAAGCCCAGGCGAAATTGGCTGGTCCTAAAAGTGTCACAAGAATCGCCGAAACCGCTAACGTCTTTTTTGTTTTGATCCATGTCGAAATATTCATAAGCTTTTTTCTCCTATGGCAATCATTCTACCATAGGTAGACTTTTTGTCAAATTTTGCACAGTTGACATTTATTAAACACCATGTTTTATTCGGTATTATCGAAATTATTTGCAATTCACAATTCAAAAATCCACGTTTCTAATTTATTGCAAGCTACTTGTATGTAGCTAATTTCATCAGTATTTATCGAATATATTTCCATCATACTATTGTCGACTTTGTACGCTTGCAATAGACATTTGAAAATTATTAATGAATTATGAACAGGATATATTCCTATTCTATCGAATATACGCCATTTCTAAATATTGACCACCGGTCCATATGTCAACTTTTCTACATCGATCAAAAAGAGCAAAGATGGGATACTTTTGGCCCATCTTTGCTCTTTTTGTTGATACGCATATTTCGATTTTTATCTCATTGTGGGAAATGGAATATGAAAAATATGGCTATTTCATCATCGTATCCCAAAAACACATTTAATTATGCATGAAAGTGGATAGTAAGATCACTTTCGCACAGAGAGATTGGCGACTGGTGACTAGTGACTAGGAAATACTTAATCCCAGTTACCAGTTACCAGTCACCACTTACTACGTCCTATCTTTTCCCCAGTACCGGTACATAGGGCTCCATTTTCTGCGCCAATGTCATTTCTACATCTCGGTCGCGTTTTTCTGCCAAACGCTGGAATTCTGCCTGGGCGCAGACTCTTTCCACCGGTGCAATGTCTTTAACCCATGTGCCATCGGACTGCATGATATGGGCTTTCTGATTGTCAGCCAATTCCAGACGAACCATATTTTTCAACCGCTGACAAAGCTCTGGGTCTTTGACCGGTACCATCAATTCCACGCGGTCATTTAAGTTTCTAGGCATCCAGTCCGCACTGCCAATGTACAGTTCTTCTCTGCCACCATTGGCAAACCAGAATACACGGCTGTGTTCCAGGAAGCGGCCCACCAAACTGCGAACGGTGATATTGTCACTGATGCCAGGAATTCCAGGAATGAGTACGCAAATCCCGCGGACAATGAGTTCAATCTTGACGCCTGCACGAGAGGCTTCATACAATTTCGCAATGATTTCTTTATCCAGAAGAGAATTCATCTTTGCTACCATATGAGCCGGTTCCCCCTGCTGAGCAAAGTGAATTTCTCGGTCAATCAATTCCATGCAACGCTGACGGAGATTGATCGGTGCCACGATGAAGGAATCCCAAATCGGCGGATCCGAATAGCCAGAAAGCAAGTTGAAGAACGCCGACGCATCACTGCCAAAACGGTCGTTGCAAGTGAAAATGCCAAGGTCTGTGTATAACTTAGCGGTGGAAGCATTGTAGTTCCCTGTAGCCACGTGGACATAGCGGCGAATGCCATCCATTTCCCGCCGGATCACCAAGGTACATTTTGAATGGGTCTTCAGTCCCACCAAACCATAAATAACGTGGGCTCCTGCTTTTTCCAGTCGCCGTGCCATGAGGATGTTATTGGCTTCATCGAAACGAGCCTTTACTTCCATCAGAACTGTGACCTGTTTACCATTCTGGGCTGCTTTTTCCAAAGCCTGAATAATCGGACTGGAAGAGCTGACGCGATACAATGTCTGTTTGATAGCCAGTACATCTTTGTCGGCTGCGGCAGATGCCACGAAATTGACCACCGAATCATCGAAAGATTCATAGGGCAAGTGCACCAGAAGGTCCTTTTCCCGAATCAAGTCGAAAATATTTCTATGGCTGTCTTTTTCCAGTTGCAACATAGACCACGGACGATGCGGATGGGCTTCTGGATAGCGCAAACTGTCATAGCCTTTGATACCGCAGAATCCAAAGAACACCGTCGTATCCAAAGGACCATCAATTTCATACATATCTTCTTTACCCAGATTCATTTCCTGGGTCATGAAACGCTGCATGAAGCGGCTGGCACCCCGTTCAAATTCCAAACGGACCGCTTCACCGCGCTGCCGTTTTTTCAGCTGTTTTTCTACTTCCACTACCAAGTCCTGGGCATCTTCTTCGTCGATGTACAGGTCCGCATCTCTGGTAATACGGAAAGGATGGGCTTCGAGCAGGTCATAGCCAATGAAAAAGCGGGATGCAAAATGACGAAGCACCTGTTCCAAAAGGACGAAATCATGACGACCTGGGGTTTCCGGATTGTCTGGCAGTCGAATGATACGAGGCAATACGGACGGAACCGGCACGATGGCGGTCTTCACATCAATATCGTTTTCTTCATCGACAGACAAATCTCTTTCATTGCGTTCCAAAAGAAGGGCCAAATTCAAGCTCTTCGATGCTAGGAACGGAAATGGATGAGACGAATCCACCGCCATAGGAGTCACGACGGGGAAAACCTGCCGTTCAAAGTAATCCTCCATCCATTTTTTCTGATTATCCGACGCTTCTTCGGGATGAATGAAATACAGCCCTTCGGTGCGTAATTCCTTCAGAATCATATTCAGATATTTATACTGGCGAGCCACCAATTTCTGGCACGTATCAGAAATATTTTCCAGCTGCTCCGCCGGTGTCATATGGGCGATATCCCGGCGGGTCACCCCATTTTCCTTCTGGTGCTTCAGACCTGCCACACGAATCATGAAAAATTCATCCAAATTGGAACTGGTGATGGCCAAAAACTTTAATTTTTCAAGAAGTGGGTTGTTGGGATCCACCGCTTCCTGCAGTACCCTCAAGTTGAACTGGAGCCACGACAACTCACGGTTCAGATAATATCGATGATTTTTTACATCTACGTCCATAGTTACCTCCGCTCCAATTTGGCTTCCATGCCAAACACATTTTCAAAGAATTCCTTTTCCTTATCGAAAAGCCAAGTTTCCAGTGCCGTATCTTCTTCACTATCATATTCAATGACCAATGCATCACCGGCAATACGAGCTGATAGGTCATGCAATTTCTGGTGGCGAGACATATCCATGGCCCGTACCAATCGGAAAATGGCAATCAGCTTCAAGGCCGTCATCTTCGATTCGTCAGACAATACCCGGAACGGCACTTCTTCATCGGAAGGTGTCCCTTTGTGGTCATAGTACACAATGCAGGCCACGATATCTTTTTCTTTATCGGAAATACCAAAAATATCAGTGCCCCGAATCATATTCCAAGCCTGGCTAGATGATCCCAGCAAATTGACATATTTCCCAATCTGATACAGAATGATGCCCATACGGAGCAAAAATTCATCTCGCTCATTCAGTTCATTTCTAGCATCAAAGGCGCGAATGATGGTATAGCTGTAGAGTTCCATAGCTTTCGCATGGTCCGGTTCATAATAATAAGACGCCGCAATGGACCGGGTGAGTTCCAGATTTTGGGCTCGCATATAAGCCAAAGCTGGGTCCCGCGTCTTTTGTGCTCCGTAAAACAGAGACGAGGCTTCTACGAAGGTCATGCCCATCATAGCCAAATTCTTCACCGGCACGTGATTCAATATTTCCCGATAAATATGGATGGTCGGACTGACTACCGTTGCCCAAGCTTCGCTGACGTGATATTTCTGCATAATCACCGACGGTGTCATCCGCCCGGCTTCTTCGTAAAGCTCGTACAATTTCTGGGGATGCACTTCCATCACATCCTGCTGGTCGATATCGAGGCCCAAAAGTTTGGCAATAATCCGCGCTTCACGGCCCGACAGAATCACCGTGTCGATGGTGTAATGGCGAATGGCGCACCACAACGGTTCCATAATGGCATGGATGTATTCCGAAAGCGCTTCTGGGAAAGATCGAGAATCTCGCTGATTCATTTTAAAGGTTTCCAGGAGCCGCAAGGTCCCGATATGCACATTGTGCTGGTAACAAAGAGCCCCTTTCTCCCATACGGTGAGCCCCACACAGCCAGAGGTGATATCCACGAAAAGGAAATTGTTTCCCAACCGTTCCTGCTGGTTTCGGTTATATTGCTTCAGCCGATATTGCAGGGCGAAATGCTTGAAATAAATTTCCTGCGGCATATCCACCACCTGTACGTTGAAGCCTGTGGTGACTCGAATCAGATCCAGAATAGAACGACAATTTTCTGCCTCGCGAAGTACCGCTGTGGCATACACCGCATAAACCTTTACCTGATAATCATTCAAAAGCTGCTTCAATCCATTCAGCATGGTGCAGAGCTTACGAATAGAGGCAAAAGACAATTTCTTGTGATTAAATACTTCTTCCCCAAACGTGGTATCCCTCCGCACCGATTCAATGACACGCACCTCACTCATGTGGGTGTATTCTACGATGCGCATGGACACATTGGAAGAACCGATATGAATAATCCCATACATTAAAGGTTTCTGTTCTGCCATAAAGCGCCTCCGTTCTTTCGTTACTGACTTGTGACCGATATATTCAATCAATGTATTATCCGCTTTGTAAATAGTGAGGAATTAGGCGTGAGGAGTGATGAGTGATGGAAGGGGCACACAATTCATAAAGTGCCCCAATACCCCTTTTTTATATAAAATACGCTATTGGCTCAATCAGTTATATAAAACTTTGCGGTGCTTTTAAATTTTGTGCACCGCACTACCATTTCTCACTTCTAACTTCTCACTTCTAACTAAAATTATTGTTCCAGTTGCAAAAACGCAAAACTGGTTTCATCTTACAACACTCATGTAAACAACAGGTAAAATAAAGCCTTTTATTTCGTCAAATCATAGACACATTTTATCTTTTCATGCCAAAAACAAAAATGAATTCATGAACCATGGAAACATATGATTCTGTACTTATATTATATCATAATTGAAGTTATGTAAGAACTATTAGAACCAAGAGAAACCTTTGGCAAGAGGGACTATAATGTTGTACAATACGATTGAATAATAAGTTTTATAGCAACAATGCATTACTCTGCATATTCATGGTGACTGGAAAAGAAGAATCCCAGTCACTAGTCACCAGTCACCGTACAAAAGGAGACATCATGGAACGCATCGCCATCATTGACTTGGGCTCCAATTCGATCCGATTCATTATCATGCAAATCGGCGAGAACGGAGCCTATAAACTGATTTATCAAGAGAAAAAATCCATTCGCCTGGCGGAAGGCATGACCTTGACTTCCCGCCTTCTAACAGAAGAAGCCCAGCAGCGAGCTTTGCAATGTCTTTCCGTTTATGCCCACATCATTCAAGCGCAGAAAATCAAGAAAGTACTGGCGGTTGCCACGGCGGCAGTCCGCAATGCCATCAATGGGGCTTCTTTCTTGAAACGAGTCCGCATGAGCACCGGTATTCCGATGACCATCATCAGCGGCAAAGCAGAAGCAGCCCTTGGATTCTCCGGGGTGATTCACACCATTGACCAGAAAGAATTCCTTCTCTTTGACCTGGGCGGTGCCAGCGTAGAAATCACCCTGGTGAAAGATAAGAAACGGCTTCACTCGGTGAGTATACCCATCGGGGCCGTCACTTTGACAGAAATGTTCCAATCTTCTGGCAATGTACCGCTGGCGAAACTAACTACCATGAAAACATTCATCCAGGGCGTGCTGGATAAAATTTCCTGGTTTCCCGACTATCCCATTCCCGTTATTGGCGTAGGCGGTACGGTCAGAAATTTAGCCAAAATCCACCAGCGTGCTTCCAGCTACCCCCTGCCGAAACTTCACAATTACCAATTCCCCGTAGAAGACTTGCTGGAAGTGGTAAAAATGATCACAGGTAAAACCTACGAAGAACGACAGAAAATCAGTGGCCTCTCCAGTGAACGAGCAGACATCATCATCGCTGGCTCTCTAGTGGTGCAGGAAATTGTGAAAAAAGCGAAAGCGGCTTACCTCACCATTTCCGGTTGCGGCCTCCGGGAAGGACTTTTCTTCCACTACTATGACCCCCTCTTTGATGCAGACGGCAAGAAACAGACCCATATGCTCTGGAATTCTGTCAAGAACTACATGGATACCTTGCCTATGGAATACACCTTCCACACCCACTATGTGACTGCCATGGCACTATCTATGTTTGACCAGTGGCAAAAGGTACACCATATGGATGAACGGGCTAGAAAAATATTGGCTGCCGCCGGCCTTCTCCATGACGTAGGCAATCTTATCAACTACTACAGCCATGCCCGTCACAGCGCATACATGACAGCCAATGCGCACATCTTCGGCTGGTCCCACAGCGAACAAGTCATGTGTGCCCTGGTCTGTGCCTTCCATCATGGTTACTCAGGGAAATATTTGAAAGCCAACCCGCAAGCCCACATCTTGACCGCTGCGCAAATGCGAGAAGTGCGTATGCTTTCCCTCTTTCTAGCTATGGCCGAAGGCCTCGATGAAAGCCACGAACATTGCATCACCCGCCTCATCTGTACGTCTGTGAAAAATGCCATGGACCTTCGTCTCTATACCGATAGAGAAAACTTCGACGTCCCGGCCCACGCCACGGCACCACTGGTGAAAGACTTTGAAAAAACATTCCACATTCCGCTGCGCATCCAGTGGTTCCCCGGCTCCAGCCATGAGAACCAATTGGTAGAAGCAGCGAAGAAAATCTAAATCCGTAATAAAGTTAACGTCACATCCATTTATATGCCTTCTTTCACAAGGTTATTATTTCTGTAAAATGCATCTTTCTAACATATCAACTATATCGCTACCATCAGCTTATGAAGGTTATAAAAGGTTATGAGATTACCGAAATCCCATAACCCTTCATAACCTATATAGTGACTGCTCGTTAATTCATATGACTAGTATTTCTCGTAAGATATTATATGAAGTTGCGTCAATAAAAGACATGAATTTATGTGTGATTTAGCAAATTTCCCTTCATTGAACCCCTAAAAAAAGAATGTAGAATAAGCGGTAAGCTGCGTCCCCCCTTGGAGAAGGGGGGAATTAAAGGGGGATAGACGCTCCCGGCGGAATAAATCATTTTGTTTGATAGCCAAACAAAGAACTATTATCCGCTAGTGCTGATTATGTCCCTTCAGGCCATTCTATCCCCGGCTTTGCCGCCCCTTCTCCAAGGGGCCACACGCTAGTGCAAATACCATTTTATTACACATGATTTCAGAAAAGTGATTGAATGACCAGTCACTAACTACAATAACTAAAAGGAGTATATTCATGCCAAACAACCGCGAAGGCTTAGACCAACTCAAACAGCTGGGAAGCCAAAATACAAAATACACCTATGATTACAATCCAGCTCTCCTGGAACGTATCCCTAACAAACACGCAGACCGCGATTTTTTCATCAAATTCAACTGCCCTGAATTTACCAGCCTGTGTCCGAAAACTGGCCAGCCAGATTTCGCTACCATTTATATTTCCTACATCCCAGACCAGTACATGGTAGAAAGTAAATCATTGAAGCTCTACCTATTCAGCTTCCGTAACCATGGTGACTTCCATGAAGATTGCGTCAATATCATCATGACCGACCTGATCAAACTGCTCCGTCCCCGTTACATCGAAGTATGGGGCAAATTCCTGCCCAGAGGCGGCCTGTCCATTGACCCCTATTGCAACTACGGCATCCCCGGCACAGAATGGCGCGACTTCGCCCGCTTCCGTTTGCTTCGTCACGATATGAATCCAGAAAAAGTGGATAATAGATAACAGTTTGCCACTCATTCGCTTTTGCTGAAAAAGTGCGTAGTGAGTAGTGCGAAGTGAGTAGTGTTGGAAGGGGCGCACAAAATTTGGAAGCGCCCCAATACCCCTTACATAATTAATACGACACAAAGAAATTTGGCTCCATAAAAACAGTGCACTTGTCATTCATACATTTTTTCTAGTATGCAACTATAGGAAATAGCAAGGTTCTCACTTCGGTGAGGACCTTTTTATTATGAAAGTTTTTCAGGTTGCTTAGGTTTCTCAAGGGTTCTAAGGGTTCTGAAGATTCTCGAACGTGCTAATAGACGCTAGTGGTATCCTCTCCACCGTCATTTCGACCGGTCGTATTTGTGCGAAATGATATGGCAGTGATAAAACTGGATGTGTCGAAGAGTGGAGAAATCTCAAAGCACTAGCGAGAAGGGCTTTCTGAATCAAATCATAACGGTGCGACAATATTTCGAGCAATGCGAGAAAGGCAGCTCTAGCGAGCTACTGTGATATGTGTCATTTAGCCCTTACCGCTAGTGCTGCGAGATTTCTCCACTCTCCTACACATCCAGTTTC
>SAMEA104315425__coassemble_972_pt1 | contig 17917 bp, 12 predicted proteins | sample SAMEA104315425__metabat2_low_PE_033 | metagenome-assembled genome bin SAMEA104315425 (sample SAMEA104315425) | gut metagenome | biome: Monkey gut; feature: monkey-associated habitat; material: faeces | place: China | collected 2013
GTAGGATTTTCTAATAATTCATGAAAAATTTTACACAAAATACTTGACACACTCAACAATTCATTTTAAAACGCTTTAATTTTTCTTTCATTTTCACTTGACTTCATTTGGTATACTGAGATTAGAGTGTATCATGAGAAAATATCATTGAATCATTATTGTTAGTTGTTGATTTTTAAATAACCAACAACTGACAGTCAACAACAAACAACAGTGCATGCATAAACCATCGAAAACCATCGAGCGCATGGATGTAACACACAAGGAGAGTGATTTTGTGCGGGAAAAATTGAGAATTGCTTTCACGGAGGAAGCGTTGGAGCTTTTTGGGACCATTCCGGGAAGAGAACCGGTGAATGTCAAGGACAGTGATTTCACCGATGTAGCGGCAGTGGTGATGACCGATCATGATGAGGGGATTTTGGAGCATCCCAAGGTGAAGGCTTTCGGAATTCCTGTTTTTCTGATTGTCACCAATCCTCACGGGGCTGATCGGTCCGTCATGGGAAAGGCTTTTAGTGTGATGGACTTATCATCCTTATCACAGGATTTTTATAAACGGCAAATTGAAAGTGCGGCTGCGAAATATGAAGCCCAGATTCTTCCGCCTTTCTTTAAGCACTTGGTGGACTATGTGGAGCAAAGCAATGCGGAATTTGACTGCCCCGGTCATCAGGGGGGCGCCTATTTCCGTAAGCATCCAGGGGGACGGATTTTCTATGATTTCTATGGGGAAAACACTTTCCGGGCCGACTTGTGCAACGCCGATGTGGCTATGGGGCATTTGCTGATTCATGAAGGACTTCCTTTGGAGGCCCAGAAACATGCGGCCCAGGTATTTCATGCGGACAAAGCCTATTTCATTTTGAATGGTACATCGGGAGCCAACAAGGTGGTTATGAATGCGCTGCTGTCGCCGGGGGATTTGGTGCTTTATGAAAGAAATAATCACAAATCCATGGGATACGGAGCGTTGCTCCAAGCGGGGGCCATTCCGATTTATTTAGAAACGGCCCGTAATCCCTTTGGCCTTATTGGTGGTGCCCTGGACCATTGTTTCAATGAAGAATACATCCGTATGCTCATTGCGGAGCGAGACCCGAAGCGGGCCCTGATGGATCGGCCGCTCCGGGCGGCTGTAATCCAGTTGGGTAATTATGATGGGTGCATTTACAATGCCCGACAGGTGGTCAATAAAATCGGACATTTATGCGATTATATTGTTTTCGATTCTGCCTGGGTGGGGTATGAACAGTTTATTCCCATGATGAAAGATTGCAGTCCTCTCCTTTTGGATTTGGGACCGGAAGACCCGGGCATCATTGTGACCCAGTCAGTCCATAAGCAGCAGGCTGGTTTTTCTCAAGCATCACAGATTCTGAAGAAAGATTCCCATATCAAAGGGCAGAAGCGCTATGTGCCCCATAAAATTATGAACAATTCTTTTATGGTCAATTCGTCCACGTCGCCCAATTACCAAATTTTTGCATCTTTGGATATGAATGCCAAAATGCAGGAAGGGGAAGCGGGAAAATTGCTTTGGCATGAGTGCATCATCAATGCCATTGAAGCCCGCAAGGCAGTGTTGAAATATTGCAAATACCTTCGTCCTATTGTGCCACCGATGGTGCATAACCAAAAGTGGGAAGATGGCGATACGGAAGTGATGGCCGATGATATTTCCTATTTCGCTTTTGAGCCGGGAGGGAAATGGCATTCTTTCCAAGGCTATGCCAAGGGACAATATTTCATCGACCCTTTGAAATTGCAGCTCATGACCCCGGGGATCCATATGGAAACTGGCGAGTATGAAGATTTTGGTATTCCCGCCATTATTTTGGCCGATTATCTTCGTGATAATGGAATCATTCCAGAAAAATGCGATTTGAATGACATCCTGTTCTTGATGACACCGGCAGAAACCAAGACGAAGTTGGATAATCTGATTACCAAATTGGTGCGGTTTGAAACCTATATCGATGAAGATGCACCGATGGAACAGGTCCTTCCGACCATCACAAGGAAATATCAGAACATCTACCGGGGGTATACGATTCGTCAGATTTGTCAGGAACTTCATGATTTCTATAAAGCGAAGAAAATCAATGTGCTGCAGAAGAAAATGTTCTTGAAAAACTATTTTCCTGCTTATGCCATGCGTCCCCAGGAAGCCAACTGGGCACTGGTGCGTGGCGAGGGCGAATTGATTCCTTTGAAAGAAGCGGAAGGACGGGTGGCTTTGCAGGCCGCCGTGCCTTATCCACCGGGTGTTCCTTGCGTGCAGCCCGGAGAACGGTGGTCTGAAATTGCATTGGACTATTTCCAGGACTTCGTGGAAGGGATCAATCACCTGCCTGGTTTTGAACCGGAACTGCAAGGTGTTTATTTAGAAAAAGATGCCAAGGGGCAGATTTCAGCCTCGGCGTATGTACTGAAGAAGGAATTTGAAAAGCAGTGAGAAGTTAGGAGTGAATGTATTTGGTGACTGGTGACTAGTGACTGGTGACTAGGGAAAATGCGAATCCAGTCACCAGTCTACGAGTCACCAATATTCCTCATTCCTCACTCCTAACTATATTTGAAAGGTGGACGATATGAAATTAAATTTCACGTCTCTTCAATATTTCCAAAAGGTGGCAGAGCTGGAGCATTTGACGAAGGCGGCGGAGGCCTTGCATATTGCGCAGCCGGCACTGTCACGGACCATTCGTGGATTAGAAGAAGAGCTCAATGTGACTTTATTTGACCATCAAGGGCGAAATATTCGTCTCACCCGGGATGGGCATATCCTGCTGAAGCATTCGCAAAATTTCTTAAAAGAACTGGAAGCTATGCAGCAGGAGTTCAAAGATTCTAGAGATTTGCAGCAATTGACAGTGAAACTGGCCATTTTATCGGCAACGAAATTGATTCCTGCCTTTTTGATTCAGTTCAAAAAGGAACATCCGGAAGCACTTCTGGAGATCGTACGGCCCGAAGGGACATCGGCTTTGTCTAAAATGGATTTGGCTATTTTTTCTGATACGAAATATATCGACAATGAACATACGGTCAGTCTCTTTCGGGAAAGTATGGTGATGGTCTTTCCGAAAAATGATCGCCACGCGGCCCTTCCTTATGTGAGCTTGAAAGATTTTGCAGAATGCAATTTCATTGCCGCACCGAAGGGATTTCTTTTGCGAGACATGCTGGAGTCCTATTGCCATCAATTGGGATTTGCACCCAAGATTGTTATGGAAAGTGATAATCCTGACACGGTGCGAGAATTTGTCCGGGCCGGACTGGGTGTGGCCTTGGTGCCACAAATGACATGGTATGCGGCCCAGCAAGATGTGGCAGCCCTTCCGATTGGCGATGTGGAATGTTATCGCTATTTGTATCTTTCGTGGAAAACCGATGGGAAATTGTCCCTTACGGCAGTCCTTCTTCGGGAGTACATCGTAGACCACTTCTGGGAATTTGTCCGGCAGAGCGCCAATAGCGTATTTCCGATGGAGTGATCGTAGTGGAAATGGGATGGCCTTCGGTTAAGAATTTGAGACGATAAGCATGATTACGCTAGAAGTTACAGGTTGCTCAGGGTTCTAAAGGTTCTCAGGGTTCTCAGGTTCCTCGAATGTGCCTATGGACGTTGGTCTCATCAGATAAAGATGAGCCGTAATGGTTTGAGTTTTTAAGCCTTTGCCGCTTGTGCCCTTGAGATTTCTCCACTCAGGGGCACATCTCATTTCAATACATGCATGCCAATTTGCATGAATGCGATCGGTCGAAATGACGGATGTGGCTAGTGGCACGTGCAAGAACCCTTTAGAACCTTAAGAACCCTTAGAACCTTTTTTATAGAAAAATACCGCTTAGTCAAAGGTTATGAAAGGTTATATAAGGTTATGAGACTTACGATAGTTTCATAACCCTATATAACCTTTTATAACCCTTTGCTAGGCGGTATTTTTGGTATGTTTACTAAAATTAATCTGCAGAATAATAACCTTTAGCCAGGCGGCGTTTTTTATATGTTAGAAATCGGTCAACGCAGTATCACAGAATTTTCAGAATGGCAGCACAAGCAGCGCATGCTGGGCAGTCGCAGTGGGTGGCACCCTGGGATTTGATGTCTTTGGCATGAGAGAGGATATTTCCTGCTACTTCTTTACCAAAAAGTTTTTCTCCTGCTTCGGAGCCAGCGAAAGCGATCAGGCCGTCGATAGGCATGATGTCAGCTGCGATTTCTGCTTTCAGTGCTTTGGTGGAAGCTTCATCGCCATCTGCATCAAGCCATTTCTGGCAAGCGGCTTTGGCTTCTGCACAGCAGGTAGGGGCGTTCATTAATTTTTTGACTTCAGCGGTGAGTTTTTCTTTACATTCGTTGCACATGGTAGTTGTTCCTTTCGATTGTAATATAGTGGTGATTGGTGGTTAGGGATTAGGGGCCGTAGCGGATTGTCGTACCGTTGGTGAAGTAGACCGCAAGAGGCGCCCCCTGAGCCTTCGGCAGCCCCCCCGACAGGGGAGCCGAGACGCTAGCATGAATTCGCTAGTTCTCTCATTTCGAGCGACCTGTATCACCCTATCACCTTGCACATTGATGATACATTTATTATACTAGCTACAGAAAAAGAAACAAGTACGCAGAATTTTCTGACTTAGTATGGTGGAGCGTACTATTGAGGGGATGCTATGAAGGATTTGCGTGAGTAGGTATGATTTCGATAGTGCTTACAGGTTACTCAGGTTTCTCAGGTTGCTCAAGTTGCTAAGGCTTCTCAGGTTCTTCGAGCGTGCTAATATATGCTATCATCTCATTCGAGAAACCTGAGTAACATGAGAATCTTGAGCAACCTGAGGAACCTGTAAGTTCTAGCGAAGTCATACCTACTCACGCAAATCAGTAATGGAGGGAGAGTAGACTATGAATCATACCATGAGTTATGATGAATTTTTACAAAATCTGGATTCTTTTATTTTGACAGAAGAGGGCCATTGTCCGGTGACCAGTGTGCTTTCGCGGCTGCAGGGGAAGTGGAAGCTGCAGATTGTGTATATTCTTTGCGTGAAGCATACCATGCGGTTTGGGGAGTTCCGGAAATATTTTCCCAACATCACCAATACCATGCTCACCACGGCACTTCGTAATTTGGAAGAGGAAGGGATCGTCCATCGGGAGCAGTTCAATGAAATTCCGCCCCATGTGGAGTATAGTCTGACCCCAAAGGGGAAGGATCTACTTCCTGTATTTCATGCCATTTTGAATTGGGGCATGAAGTATGTGCCGTAAGAGCAATTAGGAATGAGAAATTAGGAATGAGGAATGATGGTGGCGGCGCACAACTTATGAAGCGCCGCATTATAATTGTTGGTGACTGGTGACTGGTGACTAGGGATTATAGCGGTATTTTCACTAGCGGAAACCCTCTTCCTTTGGAAGGGGGCAGGCAATGCTGTTAAGTTAAGCGAGATATGCGATGATTTCTGCTGATGCAAAGGTTACTCAGGTTTCTTAGGTTACTTAGGTTTCTCATGTTTCTCGAATGAGCTAATGACGCTAGCGTCTATGGGCACATTCGGGGAACCTGAGCCACCTGAGAACCCTTAGAAACTTGAGCAACCTGTCACCACTAGCGGAATCATACCTACTAACGCAAATCCTTAACTTAATGGCATTAAGGGGGCAGGGGGGATAGCTCGCACTAGCGGATACATTGTGATGAGATGCATAAGGCTGTCGGTGTTCTGCAAAGACGGCCAGTCAAACAACTCTTCTTCATCGGTCTATCCCCGGCTCGCAAGCGAGCCTGCCCCTTCCTGAGGAAGGGGCTCTTGAGCAATGTCATTAAGATAAGGATTTGCGTTAGTAGGTATGATTCTGTTAGTGAGCATAAGGTTCTGAAGGTTCTAAGGGTACTAAAGGTTCTAAGGAGCTCCGAATGAGATGATAACGCTAGCGTGTATTGGCACATTCGAGAAACGTGAGAGACCTTAGCAACTTGAGAAACCTGAGTAACCTATAATCTCTGGCGAAAGTATGCCTGCTGAAACAGTAGAGCTAGGAATTAGATGATTAAGCATAACAATTTTGTTATTTATGAGCCGATTACTTTGTGAATCGCAATAATTAATGACGAAAGTAGAAATAATGCAAATATAAAAGACGGAAGGAGCCCAGTGATGTGGCTCTTTTATTTTTTTGGGGAAAAAGGGAAAATAGGAATATGACGCAACAGATATGGTCTATTTCTTAAAAAGGATATGATGCGATTAACGTTATTAGCACATGCGGAGAACCTGAGAACCCTTAGAACCTTGAGCAATCTGAGAAACTTGTTACTCTACAAAACGTTTTAAATCATACATATAACAAAATTGATATGCAAATCGTGTCAATTCCAATAGGTATACTATTTTGTGATGGGTACTTGTTTCAAAACAGAATGAACGGGAAATGGTATTGGAAGAAAATTAAAAAATTCAGTATGATAGTCACAGATGAAGCGAAACAACTTGTGATTCATCAGAAACAATGACGAACCCCGTGCACAGTTCGAAAAATGATTTCAAAATCTGTATGTATTCAAAAAATGGAGGGTATGACAGTGAAACATTTAAAAATCGCTTACACAGAAAAAGCTCTGGAAATCTTCGGCGCCATTGATGGCCGTGCGCAGGCATCCATCGATGCTACTGATTTCACCGACGTGGCTGCTGTGGTCATGACAGACCAGGATAAAGCGGTGCTGGACAAGGAAATGATTTTTGCTTTCAAGATTCCGGTACTGATGATTAAGACCCAGGACGGACCGGTAGCGGATGAACTGCTTGCCAAAGTCTATCGTGTGATGGATCTGAATGAAACAGACCATGATTTCTATGCACGACAGATTGAAAGTGCAGCCCATCATTATGAAGAAAACGTGTTGCCACCATTCTTCAAGGATTTGGAAAAATACGTAGAAAATGGGTATTCCCAGTTCGACTGCCCCGGGCATCAGGGCGGTGCGTTCTTCCGGAAACATCCAGCGGGTCGTGCTTTCTATGAATTCTTCGGTGAAAATACATTCAGAGCGGATCTGTGCAACGCCGACGTTGCCATGGGGGACCTGCTGATTCATGAAGGCCCGGCATTGGCTGCACAGAAACACGCCGCTCGGGTATACAACGCAGATAAAACTTATTTCGTACTGAATGGTACTTCCACTTCCAACAAAGTGGTACTCAATGCAGTCTTGACTCCGGGCGACATCGTTCTTTTCGATAGAAATAACCACAAATCCATCGACCACGGTGCGCTGGTTCTGGCAGGTGCTACGCCGGTATATCTGGAAACTGCAAGAAATGCTTTCGGTTCCATCGGCGGTATCCTGGAACATTGCTTCAATGAAGACTACATCCGTCAGCTGGTGGCTGAAAAGGATCCGGTGAAAGCAAAGGCAAAACGTCCGATTCGCCTGGCTGTGATTCAGCTCGGTACCTATGATGGCTGCATCTACAATGCCCGTCAGGTAGTAGATAAGATTGGTCATCTGTGCGATTACATTTTCTTCGACTCCGCATGGGTAGGTTACGAACAGTTCATTCCAATGATGAAAGATTGCAGCCCGCTGCTCCTCGATTTGGGACCGGAAGACCCGGGAATTTTCGTCAGCCAGTCTGTCCATAAACAGCAGGCCGGTTTCTCCATGACTTCTCAGATTCACAAGAAAGATTCCCATATCAAAGGACAGGATCGTTATGTTCCCCACAAGAGAGTGAATAATGCATTCATGATGCACGCTTCCACTTCTCCGTTGTACCAGCTCTTTGCGGCACTGGATGTGAATGCGAAGATGCATGAAGGCGAAGCAGGAAAGAAACTGTGGGTCGATGCGGTGAAGACCGTCATTGAAACCCGCAAACAGGTACTTCGCAACTGCCACTACATCCGTCCGCTTGTTCCACCGGTGGTACATGGCAAGAAGTGGGAAGAAGGAAATACGGACCAGATGGCTAACGACATGGATTACTGGGCATTTGAACCAGGCGCCAAATGGCATGGCTTTGAAGGATACGGCAAGGGCCAGTATTTCATTGACCCCATGAAACTGCAGTTCGTCACCGCTGGTATTGATATCGAAAATGGCGGGTATGAAAAGTTTGGTATTCCAGGAAATATTCTGGCCAACTATCTCCGTGAAAATGGTATCATTCCAGAAAAGTGCGATTTGAATGACATCCTCTTCCTGATGACCCCAGCAGAAAGCACCACCAAGATGGATGACCTGGTGGCAAAACTGATTCGCTTTGAACAGCTCATTGATGAAGATGCACCGATGTCTGAAGTATTGCCATCGATCTATAATGCGTACGAAGATAAATACAGAGGATACACCATCCGTCGTCTCTGCCAGGAAATGCATGATTTCTACAAAGACCGTGAAGTATCCACATTGCAGAAACACCTCTTCCTCCGGGATTATTTCCCAGAATACGTGATGAATCCACAGGAAGCACAGTTCGAATACATGAGAGGCCACGGTGATTTGGTGGACTTGGCTGAGGCAGAAGGCCGCATCGCCCTCGAAGGGGCTCTCCCCTATCCGCCAGGCGTACTGTGTGTACATCCAGGGGAAAGATGGTCCAAGACCGCAGTGACCTATTTCCTGGACTTGGTCGAAGGCATCAACCAGCTGCCAGGCTTCGCTCCAGAAATCCAGGGCGTATATGTCCAGGAAGGGGAAGATGGACTGAAACATGCTTACGGCTATGTGCTGAAAAAGGAATTTGAGAAATAGTTGACAGGGGACTCAGGTTGCTCAAGTTTCTTAGGATTCTCAGGTTGTAGCGATGTATCGGTTAGCGTCCTGTATTCCCGAGTCCTTGTGCATCAAGTCTGACTCATAAATGATGAAATAGGAATTGTACTGTTTTGAAAATAATGAGGTAAAGGTTTCAGTTGACTCAAAGTTCTTAGGCTCCTCTCACGGGCGAATCAAATGCTCACGGTATCATATTGATCGAGGAACCTGAGAAACTTGAGCCACCTGAGTAACCTAAATCACTTATTTCAAAATGGACAAGGAACCACCTATTTCAAACGACAACAAATAATAAGGAGATTCATTATGAGCAAAAGCGCGAATAAAATGAGCGTCATGCAGCTGACAATTTTGACAGCGGTGAATATGATGGGCTCCGGCATCATCATGCTGCCTTCTAAGTTGGCACAAGTAGGGGCGCTCTCCATCGTATCCTGGCTGGTAACGGCCGTGGGATCCATGTGCTTGGCCTATGTTTTCGCCAAGTGCGGTATGTATAGTAAAAAAGGTGGCGGCATGGGCGGCTATGCTGAATATTCTTTCGGCAAAGCAGGCAACTTCTTGGCCAACTACACCTATGGTGTATCTCTGATTTTCGCCAATACGGCCATTGCGATTTCCGCCGTAGGCTATGCGTTAGGCTTCCTGGGCACCACACTGGACCCGGTCATGACTTGTGCGGCTACAGTTTTCACTCTCTGGCTGGCTACGGTTCTGAACTTCGGTGGTGCGAAATACACCGGTCAGGTTTCTTCTATCACCGTTTGGGGTGTCATCATCCCTTGTATCGGTCTGGCTCTGGTGGGCTGGTTCTGGTTCTCTCCATCCCTGTACTCTGCTAACTGGAATATTCATGATTTGGGATTTGGCGAAGCAGCCATCAATGCCATAACCATGACCCTCTGGGCATTCCTCGGCATGGAATCCGCTTGCGCTAACGCCGATGCAGTAGATAATCCAGAAACTAACGTACCAAAAGCCGTTCTTGGCGGCACCCTGCTGGCAGCAGCTTGCTACATCGTTTCTACCAATATCATTTTCGGTATCGTTCCTGCAGAATCTCTGGTTTCCAGCTCTGCTCCATTTGGTCTCGTATTTGCTCACATGTTCGGACCCACCGTTGGCAAAGTTATCATGGGCCTCATGGTTCTCTCCTGCTTCGGCTCCCTCCTGGGCTGGCAGTTCACCATCGCTAATGTATTCAAAGCCGGTGCTGATGAAGGCTATTTCCCAGCTTTCCTGAAGAAAATCACCTCTCATGGTGCTCCGATTTGCGGCATGGTGGCTATCACCATCATTCAGTCCCTGTTCTCTCTGATGACCATCAGCCCATCTCTGAATGAACAGTTTGAAACACTGGTTAACCTGGCAGTTATCACCAACATCATGCCATACCTGCTCTGCATGGCCGCTGTGGTGGTGATCATGAAAGCCGTGGACCACGTAGGCAGCGAACTGTCTACCACCAAATTTGTAGCACTGATTGCTTCTGTGTACAGCCTCTACGCCTGCTATGCATCCGGTTTCGACGCCATGACCTACGGTGCATTGGTTACCTTCCTTGGCTGGACCCTGTACGGCATGGTTTCTGATCGCTTTGACCTCAAAAAGGCAAGAGACGATAACGAAGCCATTGTAAGTGCGAAGAAATAGGGATCAGGGATTGGGGATTAGGGTGAATGTACTAATCCCTAGCCACTAACCCCTAGTTACTAAAAACAGCAGAAACCAATAATACTAATAATACCTTCTGCCTGTGTCATACAATGTGATTAAGTTAAGGGCTTTGTGTTGGTAGGTATGATTCCGCTAGTGGTAACAGGTTGCTCAAGTTTCTCAGGTTGCTCAGGTTCTACGAATGTGCCGATAGACGCTAGCGTCATTAGCTCATTCGAGAAACATGAGAAACTTCAGTAACCTGAGTAACCTTTACGTCAGCAGAAATCATTGCATATTTCGCTTAACTTAACAGCATTGCTGTGCCATATCCATATCATCCTTTAATACAAAAGCCTCTCCGTAAACGCCAACGGAGAGGCTTTTGAACTTCAGTGAGAAGTGAGAAGTTAGAAGTTAGAAGTGGTGGCGGCGAGCCCTCGTATTGCTCTTATACCGATTAGCTTCCCATAGCAAGATTTCTTTTAATATAGCTCGCCGAGAGTTGAAAATAGATAGAGTCATGTTTCACGTGAAACAATGTACGAAAAGGTTATTATTCTGCTCCTTACTATTTCTGACATAGAAAAAGAATCGCAAGTGACAGGGGTATAAAGGTTATACAAGGTTATGAGGCAACCGATTTTCCCATAACCTTTTATAACCCTTTTAACCTTGTCACTTGCGATAGAAGGAAATGTTTCACAGAAGAAATTAGCAGAATCATAACCTTTATATCTACCGTTTTTACATGAAATATGAAACGCACCAAATTTCTAAAAGGGGTATTGGGGCGCTTCTAAATTTTGTTGCGCCCCTTCCTTCACTTCTCACTCCTCACTTCTCACTGCCTTTCTAAGATTTGCTTTTTTCTCGTTATAGGTGTATACTATACATAGGTATTAAAAATACCAATAATAAAAAGCATAAAATTTGAAAAATGCGGTTGCATTTTGGTCACTTGTGCTTTTTCCTGTATAAGAATTATAGGTTTTTACAAAGTCCATTTTCCGATGGGCTTTTTATAGTACAAAAAACAAGTCACTCAAGTTTCTCAGGTTGCTAAGGTTGCTCAGGTTCATTAAATGAGAAGATAGACGCTAGCGTTATTCTATCGTTCGAAAAACCTAAGAAACCTAAGAAACCTTAGCAACTTGAGTAACCTGAATCACTTGCGTATTTTATCTATGTGTATATAGCGGAAGGAGCTGAAACGATATGATGGGCATTGAAGAATTGATGGATCTGACCATGTACAGCAGCATGTATTTGCTGTTTGCCATGGCGGCTTTTTATGTGGAAGGGGCCAATTTGCTGGTTCCGTCTCGGGTCAATTTCAACTTCAAACGAATCGTATCTCGTTTCCTTTCTTTCTTCAGAGGTTTCATCGGTGCAGGGGGATGGTCTTTTGCAGTGCGCGGAAAACTACATGACGAATTCGTCGGCGTGTCCGGCGGATTGGTTTCTTTTGGCGTAGGCAAAAGGGACCTCTGGGCTGCGATAGGGTGAAATGCATATTTCATTCTCCTTTAGGATAATTTTCAAGAAGGCGCCGCTCGGCGTCTTTTTTGATGGAATTCTTTGGAGAGTGAACAAATTGACAACCTTAAAAAATGATATACGAAAACTTTTGACAGTGATGCTGCCGATTCTGGTGGCGCAGCTGTCTACGGCGGGGATCACCTTTATCAATACCACCATGGCTGGTCACGCAGGAAGTGAAGACTTGGCCGGCGTTTCCGTCGGGGCCGGGCTGTTCTATCCACTTTTGGCGTCTATCGTAGGCCTTTTGATGGCAGGAACGCCGCTGATGGCGCAGCTCTTGGGACAGAAGAAAGGAAATGAACTGCCCTACATCGTACGGACCGGGCTTCTGATTGGCCTTTGCATTTCCTTCCTCTTTGGCGGGGCCTATTTCTTGGGCATCGATGCGCTGCTGGATTATCTGACTTTGGAAGACGATGTGGCTTATGTGGCGCGGTACTACCTGATGACCATGATTGGGGTGGTATTCTTCGTTTCCCTGGTGATTCCATTCCGTTGTCTCACCGATACGGCCGGTTCCACTTCTATTTCTATGAAACTCTTCCTCCTGGCACCGCCTGTCAATGCGGTATTTAACTATATTTTTATTTACGGACACTGGGGCATGCCGACACTGGGCGGCATTGGTGCAGGGCTGGCTACCATGGTGACCTATGGATTCCTGTTTTTCCTCTTCTTAGGGGTGATTCTGAAATCGAAGCACCTTATGGGGAAAGACATCGTTTCTTCTTTGGCTATCAAGAAAGCCGATTTGAAAGAATACTTGGTGGTTGGCATTCCTAGTGGCATGTCGATTTTCATGGAAATGAGTCTTTTCAGTGTGATTATTGTGTTCCTGGCGAAATATGGCACCGATGCGCTGGCGGCGTATCAGATTGCGGATAACTTTGCCAGCCTGGTCTACATGCTGCCTGTTTCTTGTTCCATGGCACTGACTATTTTGATTGCTACGGCGGTGGGGGCGAAGGATATCGCTCTGGCACGTCGGTATAAAAAAGCAGGACTGGTGACAGCCCTGGCTGGAGCCACTATGACCGCTTGCCTCACCATTTATTTCCGTGAATCCATCGGTAAGGTGTACACTGGCGATTTGGCTGTAGTGGCGATTGCAGGACAGTTCCTTCTCTATAGTGCCAGCTGGCAGGTTTTTGATGCCATTTCTACACCGATCCAGGGGATTCTTCGGGGACTCAAAGATACCCGCGTTTCCTTTGTACTCATGGTCATGGCCTACTGGGGCGGCTGCTTCCCCATGAGCCTATTGCTGGACCACGGCTTTGCTATGGGGGCGGACTCTTATTGGCTGGGTTTGGTTTTCGGCGTGGCATGCTCTGCCGGATTTATGATTCTTCGTTTGGTCTATGTGGAACGAGTCATGGATGGCAAATGGGTGCCCGATATGGCTTACGTGAAAAGCTTTTTCGTGCCCAAGGAAACAGAATTGGCAGTGGACAGATTGTCTCTGGAGGAAAGCTATGCCATTGTAGCAGAAAATCAGAAACAGGCCCAGGCGTTCCTGTCTTTCTTGACGAAAATGGAAGAACAGCTTTCTGTTTTGATGCAAACCATCAAAGAAGCTGAAATTGATATATTTGTAGAAAAGAAAAGCGTCATCCCCATTCGTTGGGCAAAATTAACGGATTTACATTTATGCATCCTAGGCCATGCCACCCGGGCCTATGTGCCTTAGGGACGCTGTTCTGATTCTGCAGAAAGAAGCTGTGACTTTAGCGGTCATAGCTTCTTTTTTAATGAGGAGTTAGGAATGAGGAGTGATGGTAGTTAATTTCTTTGGAGAAAAAGCGAATCGGGGTTCTGAAGGTTCTAAAGGTACAAAGGGTTCTCAGGTTTCTCGAATGTGCCGATAGACGCTAACGTTATCATCTCATTCGGGAAACCTGAGAAACCTCTGAATCCTGAGCAACCTGAGAAACTTTGACTCAAAAGAAATCATCGCATATTTCACTTAGCTTAATAGCATTGAGTTACTAGTCCCTAGTAAACACTAAACTTTCAAATCAGAAAATGTTATACTATTTCATAGTAACTCTTCACGCACCGATGGTGCATCTATATGAATGAAAGTGGTTGGTTTCGGTGACTGGTAGACTGGTGACTGGACCCTGTTTTTCCTAGTCACGAGTCACCAGTCACCTTATATTTCCAAAGGAGCATACCCATGCATAACGAACAGAAAGTGACAGACAGCATTTACTGGATCGGCGCCAATGATTTCGTGACGCCCCGTTTTGATAACCTGGTTCCTCTCTATGAAGGGATTTCTTATAACACCTATTTCATTGATGACGAAAAGACTTGCGTGTTAGATGGGATTGATAACATCGCCCGGGACCTTTTCATGGACAATATTTCTCATCTGCTTCATGGAAGAACACTGGACTACATCATTATCAACCATATGGAACCGGATCACAGTGGTTCTCTTTTGGCTTTGGCGGAAGCCTATCCGGAAGCGCAAATCATCGCCTCTCCCCAGGCCATCAAAATGTTTGAACAGTTTTTCCATGTGTCTTACAAGGAACGGTACATCGTTTCCGATGAAAAGATGGTGCTGGATTTGGGACACCACAAGCTCCATTTCATCAAAGCACCTATGGTCCATTGGCCGGAAGTGACCTTTACCTATGATGAAACAGAAAAGGTGCTGTTCTCTGCCGATGCATTCGGTACCTTTGGGGCCATCGAAGGGTCCATCTTCGCTGACGACGTAGATTATGCCGATGTGTACGGCGTAGAAGGTCGCCGGTACTATACCAATACCACTGGAAAATATGGTATGAATGTGCTGATGGTGCTGAAAAAAGTGGCTCCTTTGGATGTGAAAATCATCTGCTCCCTCCATGGGCCAGTGCTTCGCACAGAAAAAGATATTTCCTATGTGATGGAACGGGTGAAGAAATGGGCTTCTTTCACGCCGGATTACCAGTCCGTTTCCATTTTCTTTGCGTCCGCCTATGGACATACGGACATGGCAGCCCAGAAATTGGCATTCCTTTTAGGAAATCGGGGCGTGAAACACATGAAACTTATCGACCTTTGCTCCACCCCGGTGAGCGATGCCTGGGCAGAAGTGTTCCGCAGAAGCCATATGGTACTGGCGGCGCCCACGATGAATATGAGCCTCAACCCAGCCATGGGAGCTTTCTTGGCAGAATGCACCGCCATGGGAATTCAGAACCGCAAAGTGGCAATCCTTGGGAATAGCAGCTGGGCACCCAACGTAAGCGGTAAACTGATGAAAGACATCGTCAGCGGCTGGAAGAAATGTGAACTGCTGGAAGAACCACTTCATATTTCCTCCGCACCGACAGGGGACGAAGAATCCCTGGCTCAGTTGGCGGATCTGTTGGCAAAGGATATTGTGGGATGAAAGTTTTGGGATTAGTGGCTAGATGAGTTTCAGGTGAAAGAGGAGAAAAGGGTATTATTCTGCTGATTTCTTCAGCGGAATCTGTCCTGCTACCGCGAGAGACAAGGTTAAAAAAGGGTATATATAGGGTATGTTGTAAGAATGAAATCCCATAACCCTTTGTAACCTTTCATAACCTGTTAGTAGCGAAATATAGTTATGTTTCCCTGGCGGATTCTGCAGAATAATAACCTAATCCTCAATCCCCAATCCCTAGTCCCTAACTACTCAGCCATCTATGGGCTTTAACATATTTAAAAAGAAAGAAGTAAAATCATGAAAAAATGGATGGCGGCTCTGGGAGCCGCCTGCATCACCTCGGTCTTTTTCCTGTCCGGTTGCGGAAGTACTCCTTCTGTGCACGTGATGAAAGCGGAAGTGAGCCGAGAACCTTTTACCATAGAAACGAAAGTGATCCCCGAAGCCCTTCATGTGGCACCGGTGATTCCTTCTGTATCGGGGGGATTGATTTCCAATCCGCCAGATATCGGGACCACAGTCACTGCCGGGGATGTGCTTTTCCAAATCGATGCGTCCCAGTATGAATCCCAAGCAGCAGCACTGCAGGCCCAGATTGCGGCGGCTTCTCAGGCCGTAGCCGCACCGGCCTATAGTGCGCCGGCAGTGGATAACAGCATGGAAGCGTCTCTTCTCCGTCAGGGCATCATCACCCGGGCGGAATACGAACGAATCAAAGGGCGGCAAGGCGCCAGTGCGGCTCCTGCTCCGGCTGCTGAAAATGGCAGCGGTGCTGTGGATCAGAATCTCATTTCTTCTCTGCAGGCAGTGCAGAAAACCATTGCGGGTTGCACCGTGCGAGCTCCTATTTCTGGGGTAGTTTCCCAAGTCTACATCGGAGATACCCACATGGCGATGGCAGGTAAACCGGCCCTGGTGATTCGACAAGATTCTCCTGTTACCGCCAGCTTGGAAATTCCTGCGAAGATGGATAACGTGATGGAAAAAGCGAAAGATGATAAAACGCTGACAGTCTCCCTCTCTGATGGGGATGAAATCTGGTATGGGGAATTGAAGAAACAGCCCAATGAAAATGGGGACAAGCTGACCACTTATAAAGTACAAGTGGACAATGGCAACGATGAAATCACCATTGGCAACGAATACAGTCTGCGCATCGAAAGCGGACAGAATGTGGACAGTTTCATGATTCCGAAATCGGCCCTCATTGGAGAAGATACGGTGGCTGTCGTCAATGATGACAACTTGGTGGATATGAAAACTGTTTCCGTAGCTAGCGAAACCGGCGGATTCCTTCTGATTATGAGCGGTCTCTCTGAAGGCGATCGAGTCATTACAGACCCGCCGAAAGACTTGGACATGGGCATGCAGGTCGATGTGAAATGAAATGGAACCGAGAAGACTACCTGACCGATGCAGTGACCTTGGCGAAACGTCTCATCGGCGCCGTGCTAGTTCATCGCACCCCGGAAGGACTCCTCAAAGGCCGCATCACCGAATGTGAAGCCTACGGCGGCACCTGGCGGGGCCATAGAGATGATGGGGCCCACTCATTTAAAGGACTGACCAACCGGACCAAAGTCATCTTCGGCGAAGGGGGCCATGCCTATGTGTACCTGATTTATGGGAAATATGCCTGTTTCAATGTGGTGGGTGGTCGAGAAGGAGAAGAAAGCTGCGTTCTCATCCGTTCCATCGAACCCCTGGAAGGCATAGAACTGATGACCCGGAATCGAAACGGTGCCAAAGGAAAACTCCTCGCCACCGGTCCCGGTCGCCTCACCATGGCCATGGGCATTGATACCTCCTTCTACGGCATGGACCTCACCGGCGATACCCTTTGGATAGAAAGTGATTCCACGAAGAAATACCCGGTGGAACGGAGCAAGCGAATTGGCATTGATTACGCCCGGTATGGAAAGAACTTCCCCTGGCGGTTCACTTTGGCAGTTGACGGTTGACAGTTTACGGTTAACGGTTAACTACAATAAAGGAGACTCCTATGGATATATTTCTTTTTGATCTGATTCCGCTAGTGCTGTGCCTGTGGTTTATTAAATCCTATTTCTTCCATTACAAAATGACCGAAGAAGAAGCGTTGATTGTGCGGGAAGCACCGAAGTGGCTGCTGTATCCCGTGACGGCCCTTCTTTGCTGCATGCTATTGCTCAACATAGCATCTGACCTGGGCTTTGCCGCAGGATTGACCCAGAAAGATATTTTCACAGGTACCATTACGACCTTGATGCTTTGGCTGGCGTTGGTGCTTTACGTGAAATGGAACTGGGGCGTCCATGTGGAAGATAAGGCGATACGAAATAAAAATAAAAAGCAGATGGTGCTGCTGCTATTACTCATGGGATTTTTGCTGACATTGTTGTAAAAGATGTTGTTGGTTGTTTGGGTTTATTGGCCGAGTAGTGTAGTGACAGCAAGCACAAAGAAAAAACCTCATTGGTTTAAGGGAGTGTGTCAAGTATTTTGTGTAAAATTTTTCATGAATTATTAGAAAATCCTA
>SAMEA104315425__coassemble_982_pt1 | contig 17776 bp, 14 predicted proteins | sample SAMEA104315425__metabat2_low_PE_033 | metagenome-assembled genome bin SAMEA104315425 (sample SAMEA104315425) | gut metagenome | biome: Monkey gut; feature: monkey-associated habitat; material: faeces | place: China | collected 2013
GGCAGCTCTAGCGGTATACTTCACTAACGGTACGACAAGCCGATATGGTGCTAATACCACTCCTCACTCCTAATTACTCACTCCTCATTTTTGCTGTTATTATGAATGATTCATGACGCAGTACAAAGAATAATAAACTAAGGATGGTGCTTGATATGAAAATTTCACAGCGTGCATTAAGTTTGACCACTTCCCCGATTCGTCGTTTGGGACCCTATGCCCAGGAAGCGCAGAAGGCAGGGAAAAAGGTATATCATCTGAACATTGGTCAGCCGGATATCGAAACTCCGCCACAGTTCATGGAAGCCATCCGCAATTTTGACCAGAAGGTCATTGCCTATGGGCAGTCCCAGGGGGATATGAACCTGATTCATCAGATTCAGAAATACTACAAAGAATGGGACATGGAATACAGCGAAAAGAATATTTACATCACCAATGGCGGCAGTGAAGCATTGGAATTGGCTGCTCTGGCTCTGTGTGATCCCGATGATGAAATCCTGGTATTTGAACCGTTCTATGCAAATTACAACTCTTTTGCCAAAATTTCCGGCGCTCACGTACGAGCTGTACCGACCAGTGCAGAAAATGGCTATCGCCTGCCCGATGCTGCCACGGTAGAACAGTATGTGACCAACAAGACCCGTGCCATTCTTCTGACCAACCCAGGCAACCCGACCGGCGTGGTATATACCAAGGAAGAAATGGATATGGTGGCTGGTATCGTGAAGAAACACGGTCTGGCTCTCATTGCCGATGAAGTATATCGTGAATTTGTATATGACGGCGCATACACCAGCTTTGGTACCTATGACGACCTGGCTGACAATGTGATCATCATCGATTCTGTTTCCAAACGTTACAGCGCTTGCGGCGCTCGTATTGGCTGCCTGATTTCTAAAAATGATGAATTTATGAGCCAGATCAATAAACTCTGCCAGGCTCGCCTTTGCGTACCGACGGTGGAACAGGTCGGCGCTGCTGCTCTGTATGACACACCGAAGTCCTATCTGGAAGAAGTCAATAAGGAATATAAGAAACGCCGCGACACCATCGCTGCTGGTCTGGCTGCCATTCCGGGCGTTATTTCCTCTGACCCGAAGGGCGCTTTCTATGTAATGGTTAAACTGCCTGTCGATGATGCAGAAAAATTTGCTATCTGGATGTTGAAAGACTTTGATGAAAATGGCGAAACCGTCATGATTGCTCCAGGCAATGGTTTCTATGCTACCGAAGGCAAAGGCGTAGACGAAGCCCGCCTGGCTTACGTGCTGAACTGCGAAGACCTGGAAAAAGCCATTCACCTGCTGGGCGAAGGCCTGAAACAGTATCCGGGGAGAAAAATCTAATTTACCGCTGTTGATACACATGGAGGAAATAGGGATTGGATAAAAGGTTATACTCCGTGATTCCTTATTTCTAACATATTGATGCAACGTATTGGCAAAGGGTTATGAAAGGTTATAAAAGGTTATGGGATTTTCTGTGGTGTCATAACCTTTTATAACCTTTTTTCTTTGGATAGTGATTTTTGTTGGTATGGCGGACGTGTTGAAATAATAACCTTTTGACAAGCGAAATCATTTATATGTTAAAAAATTCAAGACATAGAGCATAACCTTTTTCTCCGCATACCTATTTGTGCAAATATGTTTCTATCCTAAATTTCTCTTTACGTCTCTTTACAACATATGGTATAATAACAACGTAGTTATGTGTTATTTATAGAATTTCCTGTGGAGTGAGCTTCGGCTCACTTTTTCTTATATATGAAATAGTTGATGGTAAATAGTTAACAGTAGACAGTAAACAGTTAACAGTTAACCGTTTACCGTAAACAGAGACAAGGAGGGCATATGGCACACAAGGAGATTGAAGAAGCGGTAGAGAAGTTATTGGAACCGATTTTGGAAGCGGACGGGATCGAAGTGGTCGATGTGGAGTATGTCCGTGAAAGAAATTGGATTCTCCGTATTTATATCGATAAGGAAGGCGGCGTTGATTTGAACGACTGCCAGACCATCAGTGAAAAGGCAGGGGCCATTCTGGATGAGAAGGATATGATTCCGGACAATTATATGTTGGAAGTGTCTTCTCCTGGTTTGGACCGGGTGCTGAAGAAGGATAAGGACTTCATCCGCTATGCGGGAAGTGATGTAGATATCAAACTGTTTGCTCCATTGGATGGCAAGAAAGGCGTGAAGGCTTTGACGGCTCGCCTGGAAGGCCTTGCAGAAGATGGCAGTTTGCAGCTTGTTTTGGAAGATGGGGAAACCCTGGTATTGGAAAGAAATAAAATTTCGCAGGTGAGACTGCATTTTTCATTTTAATTAGGAGGAAGAAATCATCGTGAACGGTAAAGTATTGCTGGAAGCTGTAGCAGGCTTGGTCAAAGTAAAAAAGGTAGATCCAAATATTGTATTTGATGCATTGGAAATGGTGCTTCTTACGGCCTACAAGAAGGAAAGCGGCAGCAACGCCAAAGCATCTGTGACTTTGAATCGTGAAACCGGCACCTATCGTATTTATGAAGAAAAGACCGTCGTAGAAGCGGTGGACCCCACTTCTGAAAATGCAGTCAATGAAATTTCTCTGGAAGAGGCTAAGAAAATCGATCGTTCCTATGAAGTGGGCGATATGCTTCGCATCGATGTGACCCCGAAGAACTTCGGCCGTGTGGCAGCACAGACCGCCAAACAGGTGATGATTCAGAAGCTTCGTGAAGCCGAAAGAGGTTCCATTTATGACGAATTCTCCGGCCGCGAAGGGGATGTCATTACTGGTACCGTCAAATGGAGCGAATCCCGCACCGTATTTGTGGACCTTGGCCGCGTAGAAGGGATTCTTCCTTTTGCTGAACAGATTGAAGGGGAAGAATTCCATACCAATGATAAAATTAAGTGCTATGTACTGGAAGTTAGAAAGACCACCAAGGGACCGGAAATCATCCTGTCCAGAACCCATCCTGGCCTCTTGAAACGCCTCTTTGAACTGGAAGTTCCGGAAATTTACAGCGGCACCGTAGAAATTAAGAACGTGGTTCGTGAAGCCGGCTCCCGTTCCAAGATTGCTGTGTATGCCATGGACCCCACCGTCGATCCAGTTGGTGCTTGCGTAGGTCCGAAGGGCCAGCGTGTACAGAACATCGTAGATGAACTGCATGATGAAAAAATCGATATCGTTCGTTGGGATGAAGACCCGGCCATTTACATTGCCAATGCGCTGTCTCCGTCCAAGGTTATTTCCGTTTCCGTATGGGAAGAAGAAAAATCTTCCTATGTCATCGTTCCAGATTACCAGCTGTCCCTGGCTATCGGCAAAGCAGGACAGAATGCCCGTCTGGCTGCGAAACTGACCAACTGGAAAATTGATATCAAGAGCGAATCCCAGGCCAAAGAAGAAGGCTTCGGCAACGATGCGCCGGAAGAACCAGTGGATGATGATATCTTAGGCGATATCGAATCTAGCGACGTGGAGGAAACCAAGGAATGAAAGCCAGAAAAATCCCTATGCGGATGTGCGTAGGCTGCAAAGAATTGAAGCCGAAGAAAGAACTGCTTCGTATCGTAGCACTTCCTACGGGCATCATCGAATTGGATAGAACCGGAAAGAAATCCGGCCGTGGCGTTTACGTGTGTGATGACATCGAATGTTTCACCAAAGCCTACGAATCTCACGGATTGGAAAAATCCCTGAAGCGTCCGGTTTCCAAAGATGTGTATGATGCACTGAAGGCACAAATTGAAAATGGATGAACCGATTTACCGGATGCTTGGCCTTTGTATGAAAGCAGGACGATTGCTTTCTGGAAATGAACAGGTGGCAGAAGGGCTGAAGAAGATGAAATCGCCCAAACAGGCCCTTCTCCTTATTACAGAAGACAGCTCCCCACGCACAAAGGATGAATACCAGAGAGCGGCGGAACGAGCCCACATTGCCTGCCGCATCTTCGGTGAAAAAGAACGGTTGGGACAAGCCTTAGGAAAAGGCGTCCGCACCGCTGCACTGATCGTGGACAGAGGATTCAGTGAAGCCATTATGAAGAAAATTGATAATCGGTGAGTAGGGATTAGTAGCTAGTGGCTAGGGATTAGGATAGAATCGTCAAATGACTTATATCAATAAAAGTAGTATTGATATTCCTTTTATAAAATGGGGTATTGGGGCGCCCTATGATTTTGATGCGCCCCTTCCATCACTACGCACTCCTCACTACGCACTACTTTCGTCATAAATGAATGAATAAACAAAAGATTTACATATAACCAGAGAGAATGGGAGGCTGCTTATGCAGAAAAAGAAATACAGAGTGTATGAACTTGCCAAGGAATTTGGCAAAACAGATAAAGAAGTCATTGATATTTTGAAAAAATCTCACGTAGACGTGAGCAATCGTTTGTCTGGCGTAGATGATAACGGCAAATCTTTGCTGGCTAGAGCCATCGCTGAACAGAAGAAGAAAGCCGCAAAACGTCCGGCTATGCGTACCGTTCGTTTCGACCAGTCCGGCCAGCCGGCTGACCGTAAAGGCGGCGAAAAAGGCCGTCAGTCTTCTTATTCTTCCTATTCCACAGAAGAAGTGAAAGAAGCAAAACCGGCAGAAGCACCGAAAGCAGCACCGAAGAAAGACGCTCCTAAGGCAGCTCCGGCCAAAGCACCGGCAGCAGAAAAGAAAAACGATCGCCCGCAGAAACGGGAAGATAGAAATGACCGTTCTCGTAGAGATGACAGAAATGGAGACCGTCGCGACAACCGCAATGGCGATAGAAGCGACAGACCGAGAAACGGCCAGAGAAACGATCGCAATGATAGAAATGGCGAACGCAGAGACAACAGAAACGGCGATCGCAATGACAGACCAAGAAATGGCCAGAGAAATGACCGCAATGATAGAAACGGCGAACGCAGAGACAACAGAAACGGCGATCGCAATGACAGACCGAGAAACGGCCAGAGAAATGACCGCAATGATAGAAATGGGGATCGCAGAAATGACAGAAACGATCGCCCGAAGACCGATAGACCGTCTCGTCCGCAGCGCCCGTCCGTACCCGCAGCTCCTGTGGTAGAAGAAACTGCCCAGAAGCCAACCACCAGACGTGAAAAACCGGCTAAGAAGAAGACAAAGAAGGATTGGGAAAGAAGCAGAAGAGAAAAAGAAGGCGGCTCTTTGATGGCTCGTTCCCTGAACCAGAACAAGAAAAAGAAACATCAGGCAGAAAAGAAACAGGCTGCGTATCCGACAGAAGTAGAACTGCCGCCGAGCGTTACCGTTAAGGAACTGGCAGAACTGTTTGGCCGCGAAGTCAGCGAAATCATCATGAACCTCATGAAAGACGGCGTCATGGCGACCATCAACCAGAACCTGGATAGAGACACCGTAGAAATTCTGGCAGAAGAATTTGGTGTCACCCTGCTGGAACCGGAACAGCCGGCAGATCCGACCGAATATGTGCCAGCAGAAGATGATCCTCGTTTCCTGAAACCAAGACCGGCGGTTGTTACCATCATGGGTCACGTTGACCATGGTAAAACCACACTCCTGGATGCACTCCGTCAGACCAATGTGGCTCTTCACGAAGCCGGCGGCATCACCCAGAGAATCGGTGCGTACCAGATTCGTTACAAGAACCATAAGATTACCTTCTTGGATACCCCAGGCCACGAAGCCTTCACGGCTATGCGTTCCCGTGGTGCCCAGATCACCGATATTGCGGTCCTCATCGTAGCTGCTGATGACGGCGTTATGCCACAGACCATTGAAGCCATTCACCATGCAAAGAACGCTGGTGTACCGATCATGGTCGCTATCAACAAGATTGATAAACCAGGGGCTAACCCAGACCGCATCAAAGAAGAACTGGCTAAAGAAGGCTTGCTCGCCGAAGATTGGGGTGGCGATGTCATCATGACCCCTATTTCCGCGAAGAAGAGACTCGGCCTGGATGACTTGCTGGAAAATATTCTTCTGGTGGCAGAAATGCAGGAACTGAAAGCCAACCCGAACCGCGAAGCCTACGGCGTCGTAGTCGAAGCCCAGCTGGATAAAGGCAGAGGTCCAGTGATGAGCGTCCTCGTACAGAATGGTACCCTTCATATCGGCGATGGCATCCTGGCTGGCAAGAGCTGGGGCCGCGTCCGTGCTATGAACAATGAAAACGGTCGCAAGATGAAGAGTGCAGAACCGTCTGTTCCGGTAGAAATCCTTGGTATGGACAGCGTACCGGAAGCAGGGGACCACTTCTTCGTCATGGAAGAAAAGAAAGCCCGTCAGCTGGCTGAAATCCGCGCCGCTCGTGCGAAGGAAGAAGAACAGAGAAGCGTCCAAAAAGTCACCTTGGATAACATCTTTGAAAAGATTAAAGAAGGCGAAATGAAGGAACTGGATGTGATCATCAAAGCCGACGTTCAGGGTTCTGTAGAAGCACTGGTACAGTCTCTCCAGGGCATCAAGAGTGATGAAGTTCGTATTTCCATCGTTCACTCCGCCGTGGGTGCCATCAATGAATCCGACGTCATGCTGGCTTCCGCTTCCAATGCACTCATCATTGGCTTCAACGTTCGCCCCGATGCGAATGCCCGCGCTATGGCAGAAAAAGATGGCGTCGATGTCCGTCTCTACCGTGTCATCTATGATTGCATCGATGATGTAAAGGCCGCTATGGCAGGTATGCTTTCCCCAACCATTCGCGAAGTGGTTCTGGGCCATGCAGAAATCCGTCAGGTCATTCATACACCGAAAGTTATCGTTGCCGGTTCCTACGTACAGGACGGCAAGATTACCAGCAACTGTCAGCTCCGCCTCATTCGCGATGGCATCGTTATTCACGAAGGCAAGATTGCTTCCCTCCGTCGTTTCAAAGACGATGTGAAAGAAGTGGCTGCCGGCTATGAATGTGGTATCGCTATCGACAGCTATCGTGACGTCAAAGAAGGCGACCAGCTCGAAGCCTTTGAACTGAAGGAAGAAGCAGCAGAGTTGAAATAAAATCAATGAGTAATTAGAAATGAGTAATGAGTAATGAGTAATTGTGGTGCGGCGCACAATTCATAAAGCGCCGCAAAAGATTTCTTATTGACTAGTAAAAATTGTCCGTCCAACTGAATAGGGGCGGACAATTTTTGCTTTTGAATATAGATAATTAGCGGTTGCTCGTTAAATCGTTTTTGTGGAATAATGTGTAATAAATGGTAGCAACACTAGCGTGTGGCTCCCTGGAGAAGGGGCGGCAAAGCCGGGGATAGAATGGCCCGAAGGGACATAATCAGCACTAATGGATGATAGTTCTTTGTTCGCCTATCGAGCAGAACATTTTATACCGCTAGGCGCGTCTATCCCCCTAGCCCCCTTCTCCAAGGGGGAACGTTGTTTACTGCTTATTCAATATTTTTTTTACTGGTTCAATGTAAGGAAATTTGCTAGTGCACATAAATCCATGTATCTTATTGACGTAATTTTAAATCATATAAATTACGGCGCTATATAATTTGAAGCGCCGTTCCACAATTACTCATTACTATTTACTCATTACTCATTATCTAGACTTATGAAACGAGGTATACACCATGTCCGAACTCAGAGTACGCAAAGTACAAGAATTTATCAAACAGGAAGTGAGCCAGATGCTCCTTCATGACCTGAAAGATCCCCGCATTGGATTTGTCACCGTCACGGAAGTGAAAGTGACAGGGGACCTCAGGGAAGCTACCATTTATGTGAGCCTTTTCGGAAAGCCATCGGAAAAGAAGGCTTCTCTGGAAGCGCTGAACAAGAGCCGCGGATTTGTCCGCCGAGAACTGGGACAGCGTCTCAAGATTTATTACACCCCGGAAATTTCCTTTGAAGAAGACACTTCTTTGGATTACGGCATGCACATCGACGGCCTTTTGAAAAAGATTCATCAGGAGGAAAAAGAATGAGCCTGGAAATCAATCACGCCAAAGAAATCACCAAACAGGAAGCCATGGATTTCTTGAAGAACCATAATCGTTTCCTTCTGGTGGGGCACGAACATCCCGATGGAGATGACGTAGGTTCTATTTGCGCTCTCCACAATGTGCTCCTGTCCATGGGAAAAGAAGCGGATATGCTGCTGCCAGACCCGGTGCCACAGGTGTACACCTTGGTGAAAGCCTCCGCTTTGGTCCATACCCAGCTGCCGGAAGGCAAGGATTATGATGCCATCGTATTTACCGACCTGGGCAACCTGGAACGGGGCGGCAATTTCGATTTCCCACAGGATATCGACACCTTAGCCATCGACCATCACCGCACCAATGAAAAATACACCGACTATCTGTACCTGCAGTACAAGTACGCTGCCACCGCGGAAATGCTGGCAGAGATGTTCTTCGACGAAGGTATTCAGATGGACGAAGACACCTGCAACGCCCTGTACATGGGCATTGGTACCGACAGCGGTTTCTTTCGTTTCAGCTGCACATCGCCCCATACACTTCTGATGGCCAGCAAACTGGTTGAAATGGGAGCAGACCCATCTTATATTTCCAACCATTTGGAAGAAAAGACCATCGAAGCTATGCATTGCTATGAAATGGTAGCCAAGACTGTACACTCCTATGCGGACGGGAAAATCGTCATCGCTTACATGGGAAAAGAAGCCATGGACCTGGACGGTGAAAACTCCGATTACTACGCATCCATTCCGCGCTGCATCCGGGGCTGCGAAATTGCGGCTCTCTTCAAATATAGAGGCGAAAAGGAAACCCGTATTTCCCTTCGTTCCAAAAACTATGCCAATGTATCTGAACTGGCCGCTGAATTTGGTGGCGGCGGTCACTGGAAAGCCTCTGGCTGCTCCATTCATGATTCTTTTGAAGAAGCAGAAAAACTCTTTGTCAAAGCAGCGGAGAAATATCTCTAATGGATGGGGTACTGAATATATTGAAACCGGCGGGCATGACCTCCTTCGATGTGATTGCCCGGCTCCGGCGGATATATGGACAAAAGAAAATCGGTCATGGCGGCACCTTGGATCCTATGGCGGCCGGCGTGCTGCCCGTATTTCTAGGACGAGCCACCCGGCTCATCGAGTACGCGCCGATTCACCAGAAAACCTATGAAGCGGAATTTCTCATGGGCTTTCGCACCGATACGGAAGACGCCACCGGCAAGGTAGTAGAAACAGGAACCATTCCCAGCGATACATCCATCTGGGAAAAAGCGGCTTGTCAGTTCCGCGGAGACATTCTCCAACGGCCGTCTAGCTACTCGGCCATCAAAGTCAATGGCGAACGGGCTTACAAACTGGCACGGGAAGGAAAAGCAGTAGAACTTCCGGCCCGTCCAGTTACCATTTACGACCTCACCATTCGAGACATTGAAATCCCGAAAATTCGCCTCTCTGTCACCTGCTCAGCCGGTACCTATATCCGCGCCCTGGGCCGTGACCTGGGCGAAGCCGCTGGCTGTCCACTCACCATGTCATTCCTCTTGAGAAGCCACATGGGACCTTTCTCTGTGACGGAAGCGAAGACATTGGAAGAAATAGAAGCCGATCCCGAAGGGGCGCTCATGACCGACATCCGTCCCATACTTTCCGCATTGCCTGCACTTTCTTTGTCAGAAAAAGAAGGCGCCGATTTCCTGCAAGGAAAACGACTCCGCACCAGACATGAACCAGTGGAAGTGGTCGCTGTTTTTGCAGGAAAGCAATTCTTGGGCACCGCATCGGTGGCACGAGGCGTGATACATCCGAAAAAGGTATTTAACTAGTGACTGGTGACTCGTGACTGGTGACTAGGGATTAGGAAGAAGGGGAGCCCTTCGGGCAGGTTATCATTATACAGATTTCGCTTTCGTAACATAGGAAGAAAATCGCTAAGCAAAGGGTTATAAAAGGTTATGAAAGGTTATGATATCAGAATTTCATAACCTTTCATAACCCTTTATAACCTTAATCTAAGCGGCATTTTTGTACGTGAGATGAAAGAAATCTGTAGAATAATAACCTTTTATTATAGCGGTCTTTTTCTCTGTTGAGAAAAAGAAATTATCGGAATGATATATTTTTCGAGGTAATGGCTTCATGACATATATATCTACATTAGAAAAACTGCCACTGGGGAAGAAGTATGTATTCGGCCTTGGTTTCTTCGATGGCTGTCACAGGGGACACCAGGCGGTTTTTCAGGCGGTCAAAGAGCTGGCACAGGAGAAAGAAGCTGTGCCGGCCATTTTGACATTTTATCCCCATCCGATGACCATTCTGGCACCGGATATTCACGTGCCGCTGCTCCAAAGCCGAGAAGAGCGAATGGAAAGTTTCAGCAAGGCAGGAATGGAACTTACAGTGTGTATCACCCCGGATCGAGAATTTCTCTCTGAAAGTGCGGAAGATTTTCTGTTCCAACTGTCCAAGGTTCCTGGCCTTCGGGGGATTGTGACAGGAGAAAATTTCACCTTTGGGAAAGGTGCTCTGGGCCATGGAGACATGATGAAATCCTATTTCCAAGATACGGGTGTGACAGTGAAAATCCTTTCTCTGCAGCAAGCCGCAGAGCAGACCATTTCCAGTACAGAAATCCGGAAACTTCTTCTGGCGGGACAAGTGGATATAGCGGCGCAGCTACTAGGTCATCCCTATGCTATCACCGGTGACGTGGTCCACGGATTCCGCCGGGGCCACGAAGCCCTGGGATTTCCGACCGCCAACTTAGACGTGCCGGAAGACCGGGTGGTTCCTTTTGATGGAGTCTACGCCACCTATGCCAAGGTGGAAGGCAAACGGTATCCATCGATCACCAATGTGGGCAACAATCCTACCTTTGGAAATACAAAGAAAACCATCGAAACGTTCATCTTCGACTTCGACGAATCCATCTATGGGAAACAATTTACCCTGGAATGGGTATCTCGGATTCGAGGAGAAAAGAAATTTGACTCCGTCTCCGCTCTGGTGGCTCAAATTCAGAAAGACATCGAAGTAGCGAAGAGAGCGGTAAGCAGTTAACAGTTAGCGGTTAATCGTTAACTGTCAACTGTTAACCGCCTTTTATCAAAAATATACATAACCTGCAATAAATCATTTTTATAGACGTATAGAATAAAATATTTTCTTCTGCTGCCTATGAATCAGATTGCATACAGAAATGGTAGATGCATTTTTATTGATAGAAGATATGAATCGTTTCATAAAATATCTATAGCAATGCATCTATGATTTGCAATTCAAGTGACTTTCAAAAGTTTGCTAAAGAAATATTGAATACCCAGCTATAAAAGATGTATATTATAACCATAAAAAATAATATTTTCCGGGACGAACCGGAGTTGCTATTTGGGAGGCAAACATACAAAATGAAAGATCAGCAGGTTAAAAACGAAGTAGTTAATGAAGAAGTTATGTGTTAGGCATTGCTTGAACTGGAAAGCTCTAAATAAGGTTACAACCTGGTGAGACATATAAAAAAGGCCAGTGGTATTATTACCACTGGCCTTTTTGCGTGGAAACTATTATTACCACTGGCCTTTTTGCGTGGAAACTATTATATTCTCATGGTGTCGCAAGACGTAGATAAATTAGGAGTGAGGAATGAGGAGTGGTGGAAGGGGCACACAAAATTTGGAAGCGCCCCAATACCCTCTTATATATTATGTTTCGCGTGAGATAAAAATCGGCGAGCATATAGAAACGGGCTCGGCGATACATGAAGTTATCCATATAAGAGCAATTCGACGCGCTCGCCGGCCTCCATTCCTAACTCCTCACTCCTAATTCCTAACTATTTTGCACTAGCTAATCTATAGGCAAGCATAAAAATACGGCGCTTCTAAATTTGAGGCGCCGCACTTTCATTTCTAACTTCTCACTTGTCACTTCTCACTGCTTTTTAGAATTCTTCCACCAAAGTATATCCTTTGCCCTTCAAGAAGGCTTCAGTTTCCGATTCGTCGGTGCTGAAGACAGCAATTGGAGAACTGGTGGAACGGTCGAAGGAAATATACAGGTAGCGGATCATCACATTGGCATCTTTCAGATCGTCCAGGATGCGGTTCAAAGCACCTGGTTTATCAGACCCCATGTCCACAGCCAGAACCAGATCCACGCGGCACTGATAACCATCCTTTTCCAAAGCGGCTCTCGCTTCCTCTGCTTTGTCTACGATGAGACGGATGATACCAAATTCCGCGCTGTCATTGGCCAGCATGGTGTAAATATTGATGTTTTCCTTTGCCAAGATAGAAGTCATATGGCTCAAAGCGCCCTGTCTATTGGCGGTGAATACGGATACCTGTTGTAACATACTATTTCCTCCTTGTATCGAATGCTTTGATTGATTTTATCATACTTTTCTTATTTATGATAGAGAAAATTTAGAGTTTGGTAGTTGGTGACTCGTGACTCGTGACTAGGGATTGGGGAAATAAGTTTACACCGATTATATCGCCCCCGCCGGGGGAGATGCCGAAGGCAGAGGGGGAGGCACTAGCGGTATACTTCGCTATGAACATAACCTGCGAACTCGGTGTTGCCCGCTCCTAGCGGTTTGATAAAAGGGGACTAAAGGTTCTAAGGGTTCTGCGGGTTCTGCGGGTTCTCAAGGTTCGTCAAATGAGATAGAAACGGTGGACTTTGCAAATTTACATTTATTGAGAAAACGGGTACAATACAACTAATTGTATGAGAAATTGGATGAGCGGGAGAAGATGTTATGAAACAATATAAAAAGATAGGAGAAATTTGTACCGTTATTTCTGGGACTACACCTAAAAGTAATAAAACTGAATATTGGAACGGAAATCGAGTTTGGATAACGCCAGCTGAAATTTCTGAAGATTCTGTTTTTATTTCTGATTCAGAAAGACATATTACAGATATAGCCATTAAAGAATCATCCATAAAATCATTTCCGAAAGGTACGGTGATTTTGTCATCAAGAGCACCTATTGGAAAGGTGGCTATTGCTGGATGTGAAATGTATTGTAACCAAGGATTTAAAAATCTGATTTGCTCAGATGCCATATATAATGGATATCTCTATTTTTATCTAAAAGCGAAGAAAGACTATTTAAATGCATTGGGGCGAGGGGCTACTTTTAAAGAGATTTCAAAGAAAATTGTAGAAAATATTGAGGTGCCGCTACCAGAGATTCCCGAACAGAAAAGAATAGCAGCGATTCTCTTTAAAATTGATACTATTATTCAGCGCAGAAATGGGCAATTACAAAAATTGGATGAACTGGTCAAATCTCGATTTATAGAGATGTTTGGAGATCCAAAAAAGAATCCCAATGGTTGGCATAAATGTTTTTTAAGAGATGTAATGAAGGTACCAGCTTCTAATGGATTTTTTGCAAAACCTGAAGATTACACTATTAATGGAAATGCTGGAATTATTTGTGTTGGTGATGTAGTTAATCGAAAGTATTCCAATGTAAAACAATTGCGTAGAGCGAATGCAGATGAAAAACAGTTTTTGAAATATAAAGTCAAATATGGAGATATACTTTTTTGTAGATCGTCATTGGTGAAAGCGGGAATTGCGAAGGCTTCAATTTTACCTAAACAAACCCCTGAAGATTTACTTTTTGAATGCCATGTTATCAGGGTTCAATTGGATATGAATATCATTATTCCTGAATATATGCAGGCATTTACTGAAACAGATTACTTTAGAAACCAAATGATTGGAAAATCAAAAACTGCAACAATGACTACTATAGGACAAAAAGATGTAATTTCAGGAGAAATATTGTTGCCACCAATAGAATTACAGAAGAATTTTGAGAAATTTACAGAACAAGTAGACAAATCAAAAATAGCCATTCAAAAGAGCCTGGACGGATTGGAAACGCTCAAAAAATCCCTCATGCAGCAGTACTTCGGCTGATTGCCACTATCGGAAGCATCACTAGCCTTTACCCCTTCCTCAGGAAGGGGGGCAGGGGGGATAGGAAGATGAAGAAACAGTTAGAAAAGCCGCAAGAGTAGAACGTTTTAACCGCTAGAGTGGACGCCGAAGGGAAAAGAGACAAAACCATTTCAAATCGCTAGAGGGAGCTATCCCCTGGGACGTATCGCTTCGCTCACGTCCTGTCCCCTTCCAAAGGAAGGGGATAAAAGAAAGTGCCACAGAAGGAAGAGAAACCCTTAGAACCCTCAGAACCTTGAGAATCCCCCCCAAAATTCCTATTGCATTTTTCGACGCTCCATTGTAAAATTAGATAATTTGTGCATTTTTCAATGCATACTATTATTTCTTTTTTCTTAAGTGACATGGGGAGGAATTATGTCAGAAAAATCTTTAGAAGAATTGGAGTTTGAGGAAACTGGGGTCTCTCGCCAGGAGCGATGGAAGGTCATGTGGGCTTCTATCGTGGGGTATGCCATGGATGGTTTGGATGTGCTCATCCTGTCCTTTGCGATGGCGGCTATTGTCAGTGAATTTGGACTGACCTTAGGGGAAGGCGGTCTGATTGCCACTTACACATTGATTGGTACCGTACTGGGGGGCTATCTTTTTGGTATTTTTGCGGATTACTTTGGCCGCGTGCATACTTTTGCACTGACCATTATCATTTTCTCTATTTTTACCGGTGCGTGTGCTTTTGCGGACAACGTCATGCATCTCAATATTCTTCGTTTCTTAGCTGGTCTGGGTCTTGGCGGTGAATATGGGATCGGCATGACTTTGGTTACTGAAACCTGGCCGGCTGCGAAACGTGCTCGTGCTACCGCTGGCGTAGCTATGGGCTGGCAGGCTGGTGCAGTACTGGCTGCTATCTTGGCTGCTGTGGTTCTCCCTGATTATGGATGGAGAGGACTTTTCCTGGTGGGCGTCGTTCCAGCTCTCTTAGCTGCTTGGGCTCGTCATGGTCTGAAAGAACCACCGATGTGGCTGAAACGTAAGGAAATGAAGAAACAGCTGCAGGAAAGAAAAGCAAGAGGCGAAGTGCTGACCGCAGAAGAAGAGGAAGAACTGGCGGAAGCAAAGAAATTCCCGCTGGCTCATCTTTTCTCTAGCCCATCTAAGACATTGACCACTATTTCTTTGACCATCATGACCAGTGTACAGAACTTTGGTTACTACGGCATCATGGTTTGGCTGCCAATGATTCTCTTGAAGGAACACGGTCTGTCCACTAAGTCCATGTCTGGCTGGATGGTTGTGACTGTGGTAGGTATGATTGCTGGTATTTATGTATTCGGTTACCTCTCCGACCGTTTCGGACGTAAAAAACCGTACCTGCTTTTCTACGTTTGCGCCGCTGCTATGGTGTACATTTATGTCAATCTGGGAACCCCGATGGCGCTCCTCTTCGGTAGTGCTATGCTGGGCTTCTTCTGCAACGGTATGATGGCTGGTTATGGTACTCTTCTTTCTGAAAACTATACCACCGATGCACGTTCTACCGCACAGAACTTCATCTTCAACACCGGTCGTGCTGTAGGCGGCTTCGCTCCGGCTATCATCGGTGCCATTGCACAGAACCAGGGCTTCTCCGCCGCTTTCGTTCTCCTCTCTGGTGTCTACCTGGCAGCTGCTGTGAACGTACTGCTCTTCATTAAAGATACTAAAGGTGTGACGATTAAGTAATTTTTGGTGACTGGTGACTAGTGACTGGGAAATAGGTTATTATTCTGCTGATTTCATTTGCAATCATAGCAAGGTATGAATTGGCAAAGGGTTAAAAAGGTTATAAAGGGTTATGGTATTTCACATAACCCTTTATAACCTTTTTTAACCTTGTGACAGGCGGTGGATTTGATATGTCAGAATACGTATAAGGCACAATAATACCCTTTATTTCCCAATCCCAGTCACGAGTCACCAGTCACTTATATATGGACATCTTCTACATATCTATGTATAATAATACGAGTTATTTGATGTTTTATGAGGTGACGACATGAAAACTTGGAAAAAAGGAATGCTTCTGGCTGCTGCGGCTTTGATGACTGTGGGACTCATCAGTGGTTGTGGCGATGATAAGAAGGGAAATGAAGCCGCTGGAAAGACACCGTTGAAGGTGGCTACCAATGCGACCTATGTACCGTTTGAATTTAAATCCGCTGATGGCAAGGATTATACCGGTTATGAAATCGACGTGGTTCGTGCGGTGGCAAAGCAGATGAATCGGGAAGTGGAATTCAAAAATATCGCTTTTGATGGACTGATTCCTTCCCTGCAGTCCCATGAAGTGGATATGACCGCTTCTGGTATGACTGCCACAAAGGAAAGAGCAGGAAAGATTCTCTTTGCTGCGCCTTTCTATGAAACAAAGCTGGCTGTGGTTACACCGAAAGATAGCTCCATTCACTCCGTGGCTGACATGACCAATGGGGAAGAAGTGGCTGTCCAGGTGGGCACCACTGCAGCGTACTATGCCCAGGATAAAGGCATGAAGATTCGCGGCTTTGATCACTCTTCGGATATTGTGATGGAACTGAAAGCCGGCGGTGCCAAGTCTGGTATTTTGGATAAACCGGCAGCTGATTATTTCGTAGCCACTGATGGAAAAGATAATTTCCGCGTCGTAGATGTACCGGATTCTAAAGTACAGTACTTCGCTTTTGGCTTCAATAAGGATAACAAAGCGCTGCAGGAAGAAGTCAATGGGGCTATTAAAACTCTGACAGAAAATGGTACCTTGAATGAACTCCATGAAAAATGGTTCAAGACACCGCTTCCGAAAATGCCAGCCACTTGCGAAGAAGCACTGGGATTATAATTAGAAATTAGGAATGAGGAATTAGGAATGAAGGTGGCGGCGCACAATTGATGAAGCGCCGCAAATATAAAAAGGACATGGTTGAATGAGGGGATTCGGCTATGTCCTTTTTGCGTGGGAAGGGGACAGGTTTCTCAGGTTACTCAAGCGGCTCAGGTTGCTTAGGGTTCTAAAGGTTCTAAGGGCTCTGAAGGTTCGTCAAATGTGCCTCTAACCGTAGTCGTCATTTCGACCGGTCGTATTTGTGCTTGATGGTGTAGAAGAAATGAAATTCTATGTGTAGGAGAGTGGAGAAATCTAAAAGCAGTAGCGGTAAGGGCTTGATGAATCATATCATTACGGTTTGTCCAACAAAGTTATGCAGCTCGATAGAGCTGCCCATCTCGCTTTGCTCGAAATGGCGTCTCACTGCATCCTTGCGTCGCTATGCTCCTAACGATGCAGTTCGCTTGCACACCTCTTGTGTTCTCCCCCAAAGGGGTAATGCTGTTAAGTTAAGCGAAATATGTGGTGATTCCTTTTGTGACAAAGTTTCTCAGGTTGCTCAGGACTCTCAAGTTTCTCAGGTTCCCCAAATGAGATGATAACGCTAGCGTCTATCAGCGCATTCGAAGAACCTGAGCAGCCTTAGCAACTTGAGAAACCTGAGTAACCTATAATCACAAACCAAATCATGCTTACTGGCGCAAATCCTTAACTTAACAGCATTACCCAAAGGGGGAGATAAATCGATGATGCCGATTGAAATCACTTGGCTTGTTTATCGCAAATTAAGTTGTTACGATTTGATTCTTTAAGCCCTTCCCGCTGGTGCTACTGAGATTTCTCCACTCAGGGGCGCATCTCATTTCAATACACTTACGCCATCAAGCACGAATGTGATCGGTCGAAATGACGGTTACCGATAGAGGCACATTCGAGAAATTGAACCACAATCCCGCTAGGAACAGGTGTCACTAAGTACGCTTGATATGTTCATGGAAAAGTATACCGCTAGTGCAGCCCCCTCTTTTATTCTCCCCCGACGGGTAATGCTGTTAAGTTAAGAATTTGCGTTAGTAGGTATGATTCCGCTAGTAG